>ERZ1106915.99-NODE-99-length-136998-cov-112.051598_pt1 | contig 136998 bp, 130 predicted proteins | sample MGYA00403653_ERZ1106915 | MGnify/ENA primary metagenome ERZ1106915 (study PRJEB35170, sample SAMEA104062404) | human gut metagenome | biome: human gut; feature: human-associated habitat; material: faeces | place: Denmark | collected 2012-06-06 ...
AACTGTTGGCGATCTCCAACCGTGCTGCGTACAATCTGTGCAACACCACGAAAGACTTCAAGGTGATCCGCCTCGGTACCAGCATCCGGGTAAGCAAGCAGAGCTTTGACGATTGGTTTGCAGCGGTCTGAGGGAGGGAACATCTATGGCATCTATTCTCAGGCGCGGAGATTCCTACTCCGTTCGTTTCAAATACAAAGACCATGCTGGCCGGATCTGTGAAGGCTGGGAGAGTTTCAAAACCAAGAAGGAAGCGCAAGACCGCAAGATCTCGGTAGAGAAAGAACTCTTGGACGGTACGTTCCTCATACCCGATGCAATGACGGTAGCGGAAATGCTGTACAAGTGGCTCCCCATCCAGTCCAGCAAGCACAAGTGGGCACCCAAAACCTACACCCACACGGTAGCCATGATTCAGAATCTTGTCGTGCCCTATCTCGGCAAGAAGCAGATTCAGAAGGTTCAGACGTATGACCTCGAACAGTTTTACGCCACGCTGAGCCGGACACCGCGCGGACTGTATAAACAGGGTGTTAAGCAAACGCTCACCGACAAGCAGAAGCGGCAGTTTCTGACGGGTGCTTCCATCCGGGAAGTCCACGCCATGCTCAAGACTGCTTTTTCCTATGCCGTTGAGTGGGGTCTGCTCCTTAAGTCACCGATTCCGAGAGAAGCCCCGAAATCGACCTCGGAAGAACGTGCCATCTGGGACGAAAAGACCATGCTTGCTGCGTTGCAGACCATGACCGACCCTACGCTCCACCTTGCTGTTCATCTGAGCATGATTCTCTCGCTGCGTGTCGGAGAGATCCTTGGCTTGCAGCCGGGAGACATCGACTTCGATGCAGCGGATGGACGTGGGACCATCACGGTCGGCAGGAGCTTACAGCGCACCGAAAAGGCTGCACTGGAAAAGACCGACCCGAATCAGATCTACCACATCTTCCCCGACCAGCGTGAGGGCAGCAGCTCCGCACTGGTGCTGAAGAAGCCGAAAACCAAGAAATCCAGCCGCACCCTTTATCTGACGAGACCCTTGAAAGAGGAACTGCTGGCTTGGCTGGAAAAGCTCCGTCAGGACGAGCTTGCCATGGATGGCAGATATCGCAACTGTGGCCAGCTCTTCCGCCTGCCCAACGGTATGCCTGTTGCCCCGGAAGCCCTTTCTAAATGGTACCGCACTTGGCGTGCAGAGCACCCGGAGTTTGAGAAGATCGTGTTCCATGGTCTGCGCCACTCCAGTGCCACTTACCAGTTGATCGAATCCGGCGGCAACATCAAAGCCGTGCAGGGCAACACCGGTCACGCCACCACCGGCATCCTGATGGACACCTACGCCCACACGCAGGACAAGCCCCGGTTGGAATTGGCCGAGAAGCTGGAAGCAGACTTCTATTCACAGGACATCGGCTCCCCCCAATCCGGCTCTGTGCCGGTAAAAGAAAATCTGCCGGACAGCATCCAGATCACCCCGGAAGGGATGCTGAAAGTTGTCCGACAGATGAACCCCGAGCAGCGGCGTGAGTTCACCCGCCTGCTGTTCGCCTGAAAAAAGTATGGAAAAAACGCTCACGATGCACAGAATGCAGACAATGCAAGGAAAAACACGGCATTCCCGCCGGTGTGCAAAAAGTGTGCAAAAGTGTGCAGAGCCCCAGAAAACGAAAAATCCCACGAAGAATCTTACGATTCTTCGTGGGATTTTGGTGCGCTCGAGGGAACTCGAATCCCTGGCCCTCTGATTAAAAGTCAGATGCTCTACCGGCTGAGCTACGAGCGCATATTTCCGCAGTGAACATACTGCCGAATAATATTACCACAACTTGCGCAAAAATGCAAGGGTTCCCGGGCAAAAAGGCGCAAAAAGCTCCTGCATCGGTGTGGGCTTCCGTTTTTCATCCGCGCAGCAGATCGAAGATGCTCCGGGGTCGGCAGCGGAAGGGGCTTCATCCCGATAACTTCCTCTTTACAAACCCGGCAAGAATCGTTACAATCAAATCAAATCCGTCTGCAGTGCGCTGCGTTTTACTGCCCGGCAGTGTGCGCCCCGCCGCGCTGCACCCGCAAACTTTTTCCCGGCTTTGGCATTCTGCCGGGCCGCGCCGATACGTTTTTTGCAGGAGGTTTTTCCTATGAAGATCACTCGCCGTACTGTTCTTCGCCTGACCGGTGCCGCTGCCGCTTCGCTGGCGCTTTCCAGCTGCAGTGCTTCCGGCAGTGCCATTCTGGGCAGCAATTTTTCCAGCTGGATCCAGCAGACACTGGGCATCAGTTCTTCCGGCGCAGCTTCTTCTGCTGCATCCTCGGAGGACATGGCTGCTTCCTCGCTGGCAGCAGCCGAGCAGCCCGCTGCCAGTGTTGCCGCACTGCCCGCTTACGATGCCGACCCGCTGACCGGTGAGGCCAAGCGCAGCAATGGCCGTATCGTGGGCGTGATGGTGAACAACATCTCCAACACCTCCCGTCAGAACGCCCGTCCGCAGCGCGGCCTTTCCTCTGCCGATCTGCTGATCGAGTGCAAGGTGGAGGGCGGCATCACCCGCTTCTGCGCGGTGTTCCACGATGCCGACTCCATCCCGGAGATCGGCCCGCTGCGTTCTGGCCGCGACCAGTTCCTGCAGCTGCTGATGCCCTATCAGGCGCTGTACTACCACGACGGTGAGAGCGCCGCCTGCACCAAATTCATCAGCGTATACAACTATTCCGGCCTGAACATCGGCGGCAAGAGCTACTTTAATACTCCTACCCATCCGCATGTGGCTCACCGCGACAGCCGGGGCCGGGATGTGGCCTATGAACACACCGAGTTCACCTCCGGCAAGGAGATCCGGCAGGCCGCTTCCAACGCGGGCATCGGCCTGAAATACGATTACGACACCACCTTCTTCCGCTTTGCGGACTACCGCACCGGCGAGGAGAACGCCATGCAGGGTGCTTCCTCCGGCAGGACGGTCAGCATCACCCACTCGGACCACTACAAGACCAGCTTCCGCTATGATCCGCAGTCCCGCACCTATAAAATGCAGATGTACAGCCGCATCTCCGGCAAGTTTGAAAACACCGTGGACGAGCTGAACGCAAAGCAGCTGAGCTTTGACAACCTGCTGGTCTGCTTTGCTCCCATCGAGCGCTATTCCGGCGACTCCGGCGATGTGCAGCAGGTAAGCTACATCTCTGGCGGCGATGCCTATTATTTCAGCCGCGGCGCTGTACAGCATGGCCGCTGGGAAAAGGCTTCGCCTGAGCATCCGCTGCTGGTCTACGACAAGACCGGTGCGCAGATGCTTTTCAACCGCGGCAAGACCTATCTTGCCATCGTGGACGACGACGAGTGGTCCAACTTCAGCTATCAGTAACGAGGGAACCGCATGAAACGCATCTGGAATCTGGCCCTTGGCACGGCGGTGCTGTGCACAGCCCTGCTGTGCGGGTGTGCACTGTCCGGCCCCACCGCCCCGGACAGTGCAGCGCCCACCGACCCGCTGACCGGGCAGGAGCTGCAGTATCCCGGCGAACGCACCGCCGCCGTGGTGATCGACAACGCCGCTTCCAGCACCACACAGTGGGGCATTGGCAGCGCATCGGTGGTGCTGGAAGCCCTGACCGAGAGCGGCCAGCCCACCAGCCTGTGCTTGGCTTATCCTTCGGTATCGGCCATGCCAACCGTCGGCCCAGTGACCCTTGGGCAGGACCTTTACTGGCGGCTGCTCAGCGGGCAGGAAGTACTGCCCATCCAGCGGGGTGCAGGGCAGTTTGCCCGCAACTATCTGGATTATTATAACCTGCGGGCCGTGGACGCGCTGGAAGTGGGCCGCAACGCCTTTTCCTGCGATGATGTCTGGAGCGGCGCGCCGCTGTGGCATACCAGCGGCGGGGAGGTCGCTTCCGTGCTGGGCAGCCTGAACCTTTCCGGCGCATTGGGCGACCACGGCAGCAGCGCTTCCTCCTCGGCCAGCACTGCCGAGGACAGTTCTGCCATTTCCGCTCTGCCCGCCCTGCTGCCGCAGGCCAAAGAGCCCCGTCTGCCGGAGCCCGGTTCCCGGGATGCCGAACAGGTGCAGATCAACTTTGCGCCCCAAAGCACCACCGGTTTTGCCTACGATGCGGCCAGCGGCACCTACGGGATGCTCCGTGCCGACGGCACCGCCCAGCTGGATGCCAACACCGGCGCGCAGGCGCAATTCGACAATCTGCTGGTCCTTTACTCCGCTTCCAGCCTGCGGGACGACGGCACCACGCTGGACTACGACCTGTCCCTTGGCGGCGGTGTCTGGCTGAACGGCAGCCAGCTGTGGCACATCACATGGACGCAGGGCACAGACTCCACCTTTGCCTTTTACGATGCCGACGGCAGGCCGCTGACCATCCGCACCGGACGCAGCTACATTGCGCTGGTCTCCAGCGTGACCGGGCAGGAGCTGACGGTATTGGATTCCGCCGGGCAGAATGTGCTGAATTGACAAAACAAAAAAGACCATCTGAGGCATTTTTAACTGCATCTCAGATGGTCTTTTATTACGTTCAGAAACTCCTTCCGTCATCGCTGACGCGATGCCACTGCTCCCCTTTTTGTCACTTGCGTGACATCTGCTCCTCTCTTTGTCACCTGCGGTGACATTTCTCCCCGGCGCGGGGAGAATCTGTCCCGGCCGGGGGAAGTCTTTCTCATGGAGGGAGGCTTTGGCAATACGGCCAAGTTTTCCTTTTCGCCAGAGGCTCCCTCTCCGAGGGAGCTGTCGAGCGTATGCGAGACTGAAGGAGTTACAGATCCACCACGCTGCCGACCTCGGCAGGAGAGGTGGGCACCACGCCCAGCACGGCGTGGTCAGTGCTGCGGTTGACCGTAAAGGTCACGCTGCGGCCCGCCGCGAAATCCGGGTGATAGGTCAGCTCCAGCGTCTGCCAGTTGTCCGGCACTGCGCAGAAGCAGTGCAGCAGCGCGCCGCGGCCTGCCGTCAGGTTCAGGGTGAACACCGAAGCATCCGCCGCGTTCTCGCCGTAGAGCGGCGCAGCAAAGCTGCCGCAGCGCACCGGCTTGCCATCGCACACCGCGGTAACGCCGGTGCCCATACTGTACAGGTCGCCAAGCGTGCACACCTCACGGCTCTGCAGATAGCTTGCGCCCACCGGCAGGGTGGATGCGGAGAGGTTCTCCACCGAGAGGTACACCAGCACATTGCCCATTTCCTGCGCAGGGGCATAGCCCAGCAGCTCCACGGCAGCTTTGCCGTCCAGCAGGGCAGGTTCGCCTGCAAGACGCGGCTGCTGTGCCGCTGCAGGTACGCCGGTGAGCAGCGCTGCCGCAAGGCTGACCGCACCGGAGCCGGCACATTTCAGGAATGACCGGCGGGAAATGGACTGGGACATGGAACTTCCTCCTAAAATAATCGTTCCCTTATACAATAAAGGATTGCGCCGCTTCTGTCAAGGGATGGGCCGTAACTGTAACCGAATCCTTACTCAAAGGCTTCGTTCTCCTCGGCTTCGGCCTGACCGCGCAGGGTATCGGCATAGCCAAAGGGCACGATGTCGATGGCTTCCACCAGACGGTCCCGCATCCACAGCTGCACATCGGTCTGCACGGTGTAGCCGCAGCCGGGGTCTGCCATCCACTGCTCCGGGCGGCGGGTGGGCACGGCGCGCTGGCTGAGCATGCTCATGATCACGCCGCCATGGGTCACACAGGCTGCTTCGGTCACATCCATGCGGATCATATACTCAAACAGCTTCATCAGGCTTTCGGCGCAGCGGGCGTGGAACTGGTCGGTAGGCTCTGCGCCTTCGGGCACATAGCCGGAGCCGGGGGTGATCCACTTTTTAAAGTCCTCGTCGTGCACCAGCTCCTTGACCGGCTTGTTCTCAAACTTGCCAAAGCCGGCCTCCCGCAGGTCGTGCACGGTAAAGGTGTGCTTTGCATCCGGGAACAGGATGTTGGCTGTTTCCACCGCGCGCAGCAGCGGGGAGGAGAACACGGTATCCACCTGCGGATACTCGAACCGCTCTTTCAGCTCATTGAGCTGCGCGCGGCCCTCGTCGCACAGAGGGATGTCGGTGCCGCTGCCGATGTACAGGCCCTGCAGGTTGCCTGCAGTCATGCCGTGGCGGATGAGATGAAGCTTGAACGTTTTCATGGATAGTGCCTCTCTTTATCGCTGTGCGGCGGCACGGGAACGGGCGGCAAAACCCGCTGCGGAGAAAAAATCTGGCAGAAAAACGTGTCGTCTGCCAGATTTTTTGCTCTTTGGCGGCAGCTACGGCCCCGCGCACGCCACAAAATGTATGCGTTAATACCTATAGTTTAGCATAGATATGGTGTCCAGAGCAAGTCTTTTGACAAAAATGACGAAAATCAACGAAAAATATCGTCACTTTTCTTGCTTTACAAAAGGTTTTCCGTTGTGTATAATCAACCTGCTGTAAACCAAAAACAAGGATGTCCCCCTATATCGAACTTTGAGGAGCCAAAAATCATGGAATTCAACCGTATCATCAAGCTGCTGCGCAAGGAACGCGGCATCACCCAGAAGCAGGCCGCCGAGGATCTTGGCGTCTCGCAGGCGCTGCTGTCCCACTACGAAAAAGGCATCCGCGAATGCGGCCTGGACTTTGTGGTGCGCGTGGCAGACTATTATAATGTTTCCTGCGATTATCTTCTGGGCCGCAGTGCAGAGCGCAACGGCATGATGCTCTCGGCAGAAGACCTTCCGAACCCGGACAAGATGAAGGACAACATCTACCACGGCAGCGTGCTGCCCACCATGAACAAAAAGCTGATCTCCAACGGCCTGAACGTGCTGTACGCCAAGATCGGCCAGTGCCACAGCAAGGCCCTTACCACCGAGGTGAGCGCCTACCTGATGATGGCCGTAGCCAAAATGTTCCGCCTGCTGTACTCGGCCGAGCCGCACAACGCCGCCAGTATGTTCAGCATCGATCCCATCCGCTGGCGCGGCTGCTCCGATGCCGTGATGCGCATGTCCGAAGCCAATGTGGAAGCCCTGCTGGACGGACAGGATGTGAACGGCGGCGAGGGCGTAAAGGACCCGGCCTGCCTGACCATGACCACAGAAAGCCTGACCCGCGAGTTCCCGCTTTATACGCCCAGCCTGTTAAATCTGGTCAAAACCAGCGAAACACATGTGAAGGGCCTTACCCACGAAGGGTGATATTCCTGTGAAAAAGCTGTAAATTCAGCCCCCAAACCCTTGCATCTTTCGGACAGAAAGGGTATAAACAGAATAGAACATTCTGGAATACGGTTTTTCCTATCAAAAGGAGGATTTATTTTATGTCCAACTCCATTTCCCGCCGTACCTTCCTCAAGTGCACCGGCGCATCCGTTGCTGCTCTGGGCGCAGCAAGCCTGCTGGGCGGCTGCCAGCAGAATGGCAGCGCCACCATCGTGGATGTCAAGGTCGGTGATAAGGTCAGCAACTGGAACGGCCTTGGCGTTCAGCTGACCAGCCTGTTCAACATTGATACCGCACCTGCACAGGCCGGTTACGAATACATTGCTGTTCTGGTCACCGTGGTCAACCGCACCAAGAACCAGACCTTCAACATCGGCGCACAGAATCTGGCCGAGATCAATGCTGCTTATCCCGTACCCCCGCAGGAAAATGTGGATGCAAACTTCCACGCACTGGCAGCAGCTTCTACCGATTTCTCTGCTTCCTGCGACGGCCAGAGCGTGGAGTGCGGTGCCAACATCTCGCTGTACAACTCCAACTCTCAGACCTTCTCGGATTCCACCAATCTGCCCCCGCAGGGTACCGGCTATCTGCAGCTGATGCTGATGGTCCCCAAGGGCTGGCAGCAGCTGAGCGTTACTTACATGCCCACCTTTGCAGCGGATAAGACCATGACCTTCGTCATGACCGCTGCAGACGTGACCCGCGCCTGATACGCGGCCCGCACAGGACGAAATTTCGTCGCAAAACAACGTCACAGCTCAAAATTTCATCATTTTATTTTGCCAAAAGGCATTGACATCCGGCCCGGTTTCGCCTATCTTATAGGTAATGCCGCAAGGCCGTACTGATCTGCTTTTTAAAGGAGGAACGAACATGTCCTATACATTCTCCCGCCGTGACTTTATGAAATATACCGCTCTTACCGCTGTTGCCATTGCAGGCTCCGGCATGCTGACCGGCTGCTCCAACCCGAACCGTCCTGTCGGCACGATCGGCAGCACCCTGAAGCCGGGCGACGGCATCTGTGAAGCCACGCTGAAGAGCGCCACCTATAATCGTACTACGCTCACTTGCGAGTTTGAGATCTATACCAAGGTGAGCCTGCAGGTCAACCAGCAGCATTTCCAGGTAAATGTTACCGATGCTGACAATAAGCTGCATACTTATTATCAGGGTGTCTCCGGTGTCACGATTGATTTGGTAGGTGGTTCCAACGCCAGTGTCGATGCGAAGACTACTGTGACTCCTACGCTGAAGGTTTCCGGTATTGAGAACCTTACCAGCGCATCCAAGGTTCAGGTGCTGTACATTCCGAAGATGTACGCAAACGGTAGCATCACTGATTCCTACAGTGATATCTATGCCACTTGGGACATCACCGATGCCATCAAGGTTACGATTGTGGACTGATTTTACTTTTGCATTAAAGGCCCGCACCCTGTGGTGCGGGTCTTTTTGCGTATGCGGGCCATTTGTATCCAAGTTTTGGGCGATATCATGTAAAATGCACAAAGTTTTTTAGTGGATTTATGCCTTGTGCACAGGTTTCTTTTCCGGTACAATAGGGTTATAAAAATGTGCAGGAGCATCGCAGCGATGCGGTGCTTTTTGCATTTGAGGGGCAACCCGGAAAACCTGAAAAGGAGTGTTGTTTCGATGATCAATATGGTAAAGCTTCCCACCAAAAAAAGTAACCTGTTCCTGCGCGTAGCAAAGGGCCACTTTGCTACCAGCCACAGCCATATCAACTATTACATCGATGTCACCACCCAGAAGTCCCGCCTTTCCGAGGCCAAGGCCGTGGCAAAGGAGCTGGTGGCCGCTTACCAGCACAGCACCATTGTGGACACCGTGCTCTGTCTGGACGGCACGCAGGTGATCGGCACCTGCCTTGCCAACGAGCTGACCAAGGACGGCTTTGCCAACATGAACGCCCACCAGACCATTTATGTGATCACCCCGGAGTACACCACCGGCAGCCAGATCATCCTGCGCGACAATCTGGCCCCCATGGTCAAGGGCAAGCATGTGCTCATTCTGTCCGCTTCCATCACCACCGGTTACACCGTGCAGGCCGCTGTGGAGGCCGTGAACTACTACGGCGGCACCGTGGCAGGCCTTTCCGCTATTTTTGCCACCACCCATGAGTGCATGGGCTATGAAGTCACCTCCATCTTTGACCCCGCCAGCCTGCCGGACTACGCCAGCTTTGACAGCCGCGACTGCCCCCTGTGCAAGGCCGGCCAGCACATCGATGCGCTGGTGAACAGCTTTGGCTATTCGGCGCTGTAACCCCTTTCAGTCTGCTCACTTTGTTCGCATCCAGCTCCCCCGAAAGGGGGAGCTTTCTTTGTGCTTCCCGTAAAATGCAAAAAGCTCTCCCTTTCGGGAGAGCTGGCATCGCACAGCGATAACTGAGAGGGTTATTTTTTCGGGAAGACAAAGGGCTCGTGCAGGTACACCGCCACCAGATATGCCGTCATGAAGCACCAGATGATGGGCTCGCACAGGATGACCGCATTGTACTGGAATTTCGGGATGAACACCAGCACAAAGATCACCTTGCCCACCAGCTCGATCACGCTGGAGAACAGCGGCAGCACCTTCTGGCCAAGGCTCTGCAGCGCGTAGCGGGTGCACAGCAGCACCCCCAGCACCGCATAGAACGGTGCGTTCCACAGCAGATACCGCGCACCGTTTTCCAGCACGATGGGTTCCGTGGAGCCGGAGATGAGCTGCACCATCCATTCCGCGCCAAAGCTCATCAGCACCACGGCGGCGACCATCACCACCACCGAGTACAGATACATCTGCCGCATTCCCCTGCGCACACGGTCGGGCTGGTTTGCGCCGCGGTTCTGGGAAACGAAGGTGGAACCGGCGTTCGCCATGGAGATGAGCGGCATATCCGTAAAGGCAAACAGCTTGCGGGCAGCGGTGTGCCCCGCAATGGTCAGGGTGCCAAGCCCGTTGATGCCGTACTGCAGCACCACCGAACCCGCAGACACGATGCTGCTCATCAGGCCCATGGAGATGCTCTGGCTGAACAGCTCCCAGTAGAGATGACTGCCCACGGCGAAATGCTTTTTCTCCGGGATGAGGATGCACACCCTTGCCAGCACGTACAGAACGCACAGCACCACCGAGATGCCCTGTGCAATGACCGTTGCCACCGCTGCGCCCCGCACGCCCATGCCAACCCCGGCAATGAACCACAGGTCCAGCCCCACGTTCAGCACCGAGCTGATGAGCAGGAACACCAGCGGCATTACGCTGTTGCCAATGGCGCGCAGCAGGCCTGCGCACAGGTTATACATAAACATGACCACAACGCCAAGGTCGATCACGATGATGTAGCTGTAGGCATCTTCCAGAATTTCTGCCGGGGTATCCAGCAGCTGCAGCAGGGCATGCAGGCCGAAAAAGCCTGCCGTTGTAATGACCAGCGAGGCGATCAGGCCAATGACGACCGACCCCACCACCGTGCGCTTGAGCAGGTCTTCGTCCTGCGCGCCGTAGGAGCGCGCTGCAACGATGGCAAGGCCATTGCCGATACCGATGCCAAAGCCGACTAAAAGCTCGTAGATCGAACCGCAGGATCCAATGGCGGCAAGGGCTGTATCGCCCAGCACATTGCCCACGATCATGGTATCCACCGTGTTGTAGAGCTGCTGGAACAGGTTGGAAACCAGAATGGGCAGCATGAACAGCAGCAGGCTTTTTAAAATAGGTCCGTGCATCAGGTCTACGTTCATGTTGAAGAAGCTTTTCTTTTGGGGCTGCGCGTGGGTCATAGGGTTCCTCCAAAGTTCTATTTTTACCGCAAAACAACCCTCTCAGTCTCGCTGACGCTCGCCAGCTCCCCCGAAGGGGGGAGCTTTTATGCTGCGTAAAAGAAACAGCAAAACCTCCCCCTTTCGGGGGAGGTGGCAATGCGAAGCATTGACGGAGAGGGTTATCTCCAATTTTTTACAGCTCCTGCGTCTCGAAGCCGCTGCCGGTAAGCACCTGCACGCTGGTAAAGCCTGCAGCCTTGATGGCGGCGGCAGCTTCGTCAAAGCCGTAGGTCAGGCTGTTGATATCATGAGAATCAGAAGTGATGATGACCTTGCCGCCCATCTTCTGCCACTCGCCCAGCAGCCACGGGCCGGGGTAGAAGTCCTTGCGGTAGCCGCGGTACACGCCGCCGGTGTTCACTTCCAGCAGGCAGTCGTTTGCCTTTGCGGCCTGCAGGGCCTTGAGGGCAGCGGCCTTATAGCGGGGCGACTCTTCGTCGAAGAACTCGCCGTTGGCATTCAGCTTCTTGATCAGGTCGATGTGGGCCAGAATATCCGGCTTGAGGGCAGCCACCTTTTCCACCTCGGCAAAGTAGGCTTCCACAGCGGCAAGGGGGTCTGCGTCAAAGTCGTCGTTGATGCAGTCCCACAGGTCCTGCGGGCGGAAATCGATCTCGTAATACTTGCCGGTGTTCTTGCCGTACAGGTGGTGTGCGCTGCCGATCCAGTAATCGTAGCCGGTGCGCTTATCCTCGCTCAGGATATCCCACTCGATGCCGCACAGGATATCCACCTTGCCCTTGTACTCGGTCTTGAGCTTGGCAATGGTGGCCTTGTACTGGGCGGTGCGGCTGGGGCTCATGCAGTATTCGCGGTCGCGCTGGGTGTAGCTATGGCCGGTGAAGCCCAGCGTGGTCAAGCCCTGCGCACACGCAGCACTTGCCATATCCTGCAAGGTATTTTTGCCATCGCACATGGTGGAGTGGCAATGGACACTGGACTTCTTATAATCTGCCATAGATAATTCACTGCATCCTTTCCTGTTTGACCTTGTGGTCAATGACGTGACGTTTTTCCAGTTCACGGGTCACATCCTCCACCGTGATGCCGGCGCTGACCATCAGCACCAGAACATGGTAGGCAAGATCGCTGATCTCGTAAACGGTCTCTTCCTTATCCTCTTTTTCGCCCGCAATGATGACCTCGGTGCACTCTTCGCCCACCTTTTTCAGGATCTTCTCCTTGCCCTTCTCGAACAGGTAGGTGGTGTAGCTGCCCTCCTTGGGGCTATCCTTGCGGCCCTTGATGAGCTGGTACAGGCCCTGCCAGCTGAACTGCTTCAGCTCCGGCGAGACGTATACTTCGTTGAAGAAGCAGCTCTCGGCGCCGGTGTGGCAGGCGGGGCCGGATTTGACCACTTCCACCACCAGAGCATCGGCGTCGCAGTCGGCGGTGATGGACACCACCCGCTGCACGTTGCCGCTGGTCTCGCCCTTGCGCCAGATCTCCTGACGGCTGCGGCTCCAGAACACAGTGCGGCCCTCGGCGATGGTGAGCGCCAGCGTCTCGGCGTTCATGTATGCGAGGGTGAGCACCTCTTTGGTGTAGTGGTCCTGCACGATGGCAGGGATCAGGCCCTTTTCATCAAATTTCAGATTCATAACGGTTCTCCCTCCCCGGATGGGGATATTACTAGTTTAGCGTATTCGGTGCGCAAACGCAAGAGTTTGCGGGTTGTTTTTGCGGAAATCCAGTTTCGCGTTACGGCTTCTCCCCGCGCAGGGGAGAAATGCCCCGGCGTTACAGCCGCATCTCCACGCCGTTTGCGTTGAGGTATTCTTTCAGGTCGCGGATGGTCAGCAGCTTCTGGTGGAAGATGCCCGCGGCAAGACCTGCGTCGATGCCCTTGTGGTGGAACAGCTCCAGAAAGTCTTCCTTTTTGCCTGCGCCGCCGCTGGCAATGATGGGCACGTTCACCCGCGCCGCAACTGCATCCAGCATCTCAAGGTCGAAGCCGCTGCGCACGCCGTCGGTATCGATGCTGTTCAGGCAGATCTCGCCTGCGCCGTGGTCCACGCACCAGCTGATCCAGTCCAGTGCATCCCGGCCGGTGTCCTCGCGCCCGCCCTTGGCGAACACCCGGAACTGGCCGTCCACCCGCTTCACATCGGCAGAGAGCACCACGCACTGGTTGCCGTAGCGCTGTGCTGCCGCCGGGATAAGGCCGGGGTCCTTCAATGCGCCCGAGTTGACGCTGACCTTGTCCGCGCCGCACTTGAGCACCCGGTCGAAGTCTTCCAGCGTGTTGATGCCGCCGCCCACCGTGAGCGGGATAAAAATTTCGCTGGCGACGCGGGTCAGGATATCCGTAAACAGTGCCCGGCCCTCGAAGCTGGCGGTGATATCGTAGAACACCAGCTCGTCCGCACCGGCAGCGTTGTACATGCGGGCCATTTCCACCGGGTCGGCCACATCCCGGATGCCTTCAAAGTTCGTGCCCTTGACCACGCGGCCATTGCGCACATCAAGGCAGGGAATAATGCGTTTGGTGATCATGTCGTTTCCCCTCCGTTCACTCCTGCACCAGCTGCACGCAGCGCGCAAGGTCCAGTGCGCCGGTGTACAGGCTCTTGCCCAAAATGGCAGCGGCAGTGCCCATTTTTTTCAGTTCCAGAAGCTCTGCTTCGGACGAGATGCCGCCGCTGGCCGTAAAGGCCACGCCGGGCACCTCTTTGGCAAGCGTGCGGTACAGGCCGAGGTTCGTGCCCCTCATGGCACCGTCGCAGGCAATGTCCGTGTAGATGATGGCGGTGCATCCGGCATCTGCCAGCCGCTTGCAGAAGTCCACGCCCGGCTCGGCGCTCACTTCCTTCCAGCCATGGATGGCCACATAGCCGTCCTTTGCGTCCACGCCCACGGCAATTTTATCGCCGTATTTCTGCAGCATCCGGGCGGTAAAGGCAAAATCTGTCACCGCCACGCTGCCCAGGATGCAGCGGCCCACGCCGAGGGAGAGGTATGTTTCAATGCGTTCCTCGGTGCGGATGCCGCCGCCCACCTCAATGTATAAGCCGCCCTGCTTTGCCAGTGCGGCAATGGTATCGTAGTTGGAAAGGGTGCCGTCCTTTGCGCCGTCCAGATCGACGACGTGCAGATTTTTGGCCCCCGCTGCAAGGAACTCCCGCGCCTGTGCGCAGGGGTCCTCACCATAGACGGTCATGCGGCTGTAGTCGCCCTGCGTCAGGCGCACCACCTTGCCGCCCCGCAGGTCAATGGCTGGAAATAATTGCATCGTTGTTTCTCCTTTAGCGTCCTCGCCCTCTCCGTCCACTCGCACTGCTCGTGTCCACCTCTCCCAAAGGGAGAGGCCTTGGCAGTACGGCAAAGTTTCCGGTTTTGCCAAGGGCTCCCCCTTTGGGGGAGCTGGCGCGTTAGCGCCTGAGAGGGCGAGCCCGCTTACAATTCGCTGAACGCCTTCAAAATTCGCAGGCCGGTATCCCCGCTCTTTTCCGGGTGGAACTGGGTGCCATACACCCTGCCCGCCCGCACCGCGCCGGTGACGGGAATGGAATAGTCGCTCACAGCCAGTGTACTCTCCGTACAGTTCTTGCCGTAGTAGCTGTGGACGTAATAGACGTATTCTCCCTCACGGATGTACTGGAACAGCGGGTCGTCCTTTACAATGTGCAAGGCGTTCCAGCCGATCTGCGGCACCTTCAGGCTCTTGTCCGCAAGGTCGGGCTCCAGCGGGCAGACCTCGCCCTTCACAAAGCCAAGGCCTTCGTGCTCACCGTACTCGTAGCTCTTTTCAAACAGCAGCTGCATGCCAAGGCAGATGCCCAGCAGCGGCTTCCTTTCGGCTTCTTCTTTCACGACCGGTACAAGGCCCGTCGCCTCCAGCTTGGCCATGGCATCGGCAAAAGCGCCCACGCCCGGCAGGATCAGCCGGTCGGCTTTGCGGATGGTGTCCGCGTCGGCGGTGACGACCGCTTCCAGCCCCAGCTGCTTCAGGCTGGACTTCAGGCTGAACAGATTGCCCACGCCATAATCGATAATTGCGATCATACCAGCAGTCCTTTCGTGGAAGGAATTTCGTCCTTGTGGGCTTCGTCGATCTTCACGGCCGCGCCCAGTGCATGGCCTGCGCCCTTGAAGCAGGCCTCGAGGATGTGGTGTGTATTTTCTCCCGCAAATTGTACAAAGTGGACAGTGGCGGGCACGCTGCGGGCAAAGCCCAGCCAGAATTCCTTGGCGCACTCCACATCAAAATCGCCCACCTTTTCGGTGTTGCAATGGACGTCCCAGTTCAGGGTGCAGCGGCCCGAAAGATCGACGGCGCACAGGATCAGCGCTTCATCCATGGGCAGATAAAAGCTGCCGTAGCGCTGGATACCGCGCATATCGCCCAGTGCCCGTGCAAAGGCCTGACCCAGTGCAATGCCAACATCCTCGGTGGTGTGGTGGTAGTCCACCTGCACATCGCCGTGGCAGGTGAGCACTAAGTCAAACCGGCCATGGCGGGCGAACAGCTCCAGCATGTGGTTCAGAAAGCCGCACCCGGTGTCCACCTCGTAGCGGCCGGTGCCGTCCAGATCAAGGGTAAGGTCGATCTGGGTCTCATTGGTGTTGCGTTCCAGCGAGATCATTCGGTTCGGCATGGTTCATTCCTCCATGATCTTATCCAGTGTGTTCACGAATATCTGCATCTGTTCCGGCGTGCCAATGGTGATGCGCAGCCAGTTCTGGATGCGGGGCGCGTCAAAATGGCGCACCAGAATGCCGTTTTTCTTCAACTCTTTGTAGAGTGTTCCGCCGTCTTTCCTGTTGGTACTTGCAAACAGGAAGTTGGAGCGGCTGTCCAGCACGGCAAAGCCCCGCTGTTCCAGCTGCTGTTTTGTCCATGCGCGGGTGTCCACGATGGCGGCGCGGGTCCTGTCAAAATAAGCGGTGTCTTCCAGCGCGGCCTGCCCGGCCTTCAGGGTCAGGCGGTTGATGTTGTAGGGGTTCAGGCTGAACTTGACCCGGTTCAGGTCGGCAATGAGCTTTGCATTGCCCATGGCAAGACCCAGACGCGCACCGGCCAGCTGCCGGGACTTGGAAAAGGTCTGCACCACCAGCAGGTTCTCGTACTGGTCGATGAGGGGCACGCAGCTCTCGCCGCCAAAGTCCACATAGGCCTCGTCCACAATGACCACATTGTTCGGGTTTGCCTTTAAGATGCCCTCAATTTCCGCCCGGGGCAGTGCAATGCCGGTGGGGGCGTTGGGGTTTGCAAGGACGATGGTCTGGTTCAGGCCGTAGTAATCCTTCGGGTCAAGGGTGAAATCCTCTTTCAGCGGGATGATGTGGCTGGGAATGTGCATCAGTCCGCACCACACGCCGTAGCAGCCGTAGGTGATGTCGGCATAGGCCAGCGGGTGGTCTGCGTCGCAGAAGGCACGCAGCGCAAAGAAGAGGTTCTCGTCGCTGCCATTGCCGGGCATGATCTGCTCCGGCTGCAAACCGAAGTGGGCTGCGGCCGCCTTGAGCAGGTCGGCACAGGCGGGGTCGGAGTAAAGGCGCAGCTTTTCCACCTCGTGCTCGCTCACGGCGGCGATCACCGCCGGGGAGGGCAGATAGGGGCTTTCGTTGGTGTTCAGTTTGATGTACTGCTGATCCTGCGGCTGCTCACCCGGGGTGTAGGGGGTGACAGCGGCCAGCGTGGGAGAAAGGAATTTACTCATGGTTCAAATCCTCACTTTTCATACCGGATGCTCACGCTGCGGGCGTGGGCGTGCAGGCCCTCGCGCTCGGCAAAATCGGCGATGCGGGGGGCTACTTCGCCCAGCGCTTCCCGGGTGTAGTAGAGGAAGCTGGACTTCTTTACAAAGTCGTCTACGCCCAAGGGGCTGGAGAAGCGGGCGGTGCCGCTGGTGGGCAGGGTGTGGTTGGGGCCTGCAAAGTAATCGCCCAGCGCTTCCGGCACGTTGCGGCCAAGGAAGATGCTGCCTGCGTTTTTGATCTCGTTCAGCACGCCGAAGGGGTCCTCCACGCACACTTCCAGATGTTCCGGTGCAATGATGTTGCAGGCTTCAATGGCCTTGTGCAGGTCGGTGCAGAGGATGATCTTGCCGTTGTCGTCCACGCTGGCGCGGGCGATGGCAGCACGGGGCAGCTGCGGGATCTGCACCTCCAGCTCCGCCTGCACGGCCTTGGCCAGCTCCGGGCTGTCGGTGACGAGGACCGGGCTTGCCAGTTTGTCGTGCTCGGCCTGACTCAGCAGGTCTGCTGCCACCCATGCGGGGTTGCAGCCGCCGTCGGCCAGCACCAGAATTTCGCTGGGGCCTGCGATCATATCGATGCCCACCTTGCCGAACACCTTGCGCTTGGCGGTGGCAACGTAGATGTTGCCGGGGCCAACGATCTTATCCACCGCAGGGATGCTCTGGGTGCCGTAGGCGAGAGCCGCCACAGCCTGTGCGCCGCCGGTCTTGAAGATCCTGGTCACGCCTGCGGTGGCAGCGGCGGCTAGGATGACCGGGTTCACCCTGCCGTCCTTTCCGGCGGGGGTGGTCATGACGATTTCGGACACGCCTGCCACCTTTGCCGGGATCACGTCCATGAGCACGGTGGAGGGATAGGCCGCCGTGCCGCCGGGCACATAGACACCGGCCTTTTCAATGGGGGTATATTTCTGGCCCAGCACGATGCCGGGCTTGTCGTTCACCACAAAATTCTTGTGCACCTGCTGGCGGTGGAAGCTCTCGATGTTGGCAGCGGCTTCGCGCAGCGTTTCGAGGAAGTAGGGGTCCATGCCCGCAAAGGCTTCGTCGATCTCTTCCTGCGTCACCTGCAGGGCATCGATCTTCGCGCCGTCAAATTTCAGCGCATAATCCTTCAGGGCATCGTCGCCCCGGGCGCGCACATCGGCAATGATGCCGTCCACCACATCCTCCACGTTCTTTTCCGCGCGGATATCGCGGTTCAGGATCTCTTCTGGCTTCAGCTCGTCAAAGTTATACAGCTTGATCATTTTGCTTCCTCCTTGTTCTGCAGTTCCGCCCGCAGCTTTTCCAGCATGGTGTCCATTTCGGCGTGCTTGAACTGGTAGCTGGCCTTGTTGGCAATGAACCGGGCCGAGATGGGCATGAACTCGGTGACCACCTTCAGGCCGTTCTCCCGCAGGGTGGTGCCGGTCTCCACGATATCCACGATGACGTCCGAAAGGCCCAGAATGGGGGCCAGCTCAATGGAGCCGTTCAGCTTGATGATATCGATGTCCCGCCCCATGGATGCGTAGTAGCTCTTTGCGATGCTGACGAATTTGGTGGCCACACGCACCGGGCGGCTGGGGTCGTCCTTGTAATCGGCCGGGGCGGCAACGCACATGCGGCATTTGCCAAGGCCGGTGTCCAGCAGCTCGTACACATCGGCAGAAGCCTCTGTGAGGATGTCCTTGCCCACGATGCCCACATCGGCGGCACCGTGCTCCACATAGATGGCAACATCGCTGGGCTTGACGAGGAAGTAGCGGATGCCGGCCTCCGGGTTTTCCACCACCAGCTTGCGGGTGGCGTTGTAGTCCTCCGGGCAGCCGTAGCCGATGCCCGCCAGCAGGTGATACACCTTATCGCCCAGACGGCCCTTGGGCAGAGCCACGTTCAGCATCACCCTGTCGGTGCTGTTCTTCTGCACCGGCGGCAGCGGGGCGCTCAGGCGGTCCAGCTCGTCCAGATAGACCGCAAAGCCGATGGCACCGGCACCGGGGGTGAACTTCTGCATCAGCAGGTCGTAGCGGCCGCCCTTGAGCAGGGGACGGGGCAGGGCTTTCAGGTAGCCCTGAAACACAAGGCCGTTGTAGTATTCCATCTCACCGGCCAGCGTCATGTCCAGCCGGATGACGCCGCCCGCCTTTTCCAGCGGCACAGCCAGCGCTTCCAGCTCGGCCACAGCCGCGCGCATGGCGTCATTGCGGCACAGAGCAGCGGCCTTTGCAAGGGTATCGGCATAGCTGCCGCAGAGGCTCAGCACGCTGCACAGGATGTCAGCGGCGGCATCGGCAAGACCGGCGGCTCCGGCTGCAGCCCGCAGCTCGTGGGCGTTTTTCTCCCGCAGCTTTTCCAGCAGCTTTGCGCGGGCGGCATCCGGCACGCCCAGCGCGTCGAACAGGCCGAACAGGTAGCCCATGTGGCTCACTTCCAGCACCCACTCGGCCCCCAGCGCATCCAGCGACCGCGCCGCCAGACACACCGCCTGCTGCACCTGTGCTTCGCCCACCGCACCCAGCATCTCAAGGCCCATCTGGCTGATCTCTTTAAAGGTGTGGCTCTCGGCGGAAGGGCGGTAGACGTTCTCGTGATAGTAGTAGCGCAGGGTCTCGCTGGGGGCGGGCTGCGCCGTCTTGGCAATGGAGAGGGTCACGTCCGGCTTGAGGGCCAGCAGACGGCCATCCAGATCGGTAAAGGTGATGACCTGCTCGGACGACAAAAAGCTGCGGTTCTCCTGATACAGGCCGTACTCCTCAAACCGGCCCATATGATACTTGCGGCAGCCCGCCGCTTCGTACAAGGCGCGCAGCGCAAAGGAGGCGCGCTCCTTGGGCTGCAGGTTTGCAATGCTGAATTCCATTGTCGGTTCCCCCATTTCTTACTTGAGTTTATTTTACTTTATCTCGGTAAAGTTGTAAAGTAGGAAAGTGACAGTGTTTTCAACTCAATGATACGATTTTTCTGTGCGTTTGTACAGGGAAAAGAAGAAAAGGAGCCGTTGCATGGCGCAACAGCTCCTTTTCAGCACGCATATTTACCCAAGCAGGTCCAGCACACTGGCCTTCGGGCGGGCACCCACGGCCTGACGCACCAGCTTGCCCTGCTCAAACACCAGCAGGGTGGGGATGCTCATCACGCCGAACTGGCCTGCCAGCTCCGGCTGCTCGTCCACGTTCACCTTGCCCACCTTCACATCGGTGCGCTCCTCGGCCACCTCGTCCACAACGGGACTGAGCATGCGGCAGGGGCCGCACCAGCTGGCCCAGAAGTCCAGCAGGACAGGCTTTGCGCTCTGCAGCACCTCCTGCTCAAAATTTTCCTTCGTGATCGTAACAACTGCCATATTTCTACCTCCTGAAAGGGTTCGTTCGTGGTTGTTCTTATGGCATCAGTATACCCAAAACGCCGGGGCTTTTCCGTAACCGGGTCACATTGGGGCGCAAAAAAGCCCGGAGCAGGAAGAAAGAATACTGCTCCGGGCAAGAGAATCGCTTATTTCAGTGTTGTGTCAGCAGGGTATCAGACACCGGCCACGCAGTTCTTGCCGGCGATGTAGCCGTAGTAGACGCACAGGCTGTGGCTGATGCCGCGCATGCAGATGGGGTATTCCACTGCGTAGCGGCTGCCCTGCACATTGCCGCAGACATACAGGCCCTTGATGATGTCGCGCTTGGGGCTGGCGGGGTCCTCCTCGGTGAAGGTGTGGCAGTTCTCGTCGCTCTCCAGGCCGCCCACGCACACCAGCATGGAAGTGGTGCCCCACTGGCATGCATAGTACGGGGGATTCTCCAGCGCGAACATCCGGCTTGCGGGCTTGCCGAAGTCATCGTCGGAACCGGCCTTGGCCAGCTCGTTGTAGCGCTCGACGGAAGCCAGCGCATTATCCAGTGCATCGCCCTCAAAGCCGCACTGGGTCAGCAGGTCTTCCAGTGTATCGGCCTTGAACTGGTAAGCCTCGGCCTTTGCGCTGATCTTGGTGTACTGACGGTCGGTGTAGTTGGGGTTGGACTCATCCTCATCCTCGGGGATGATGTAGCACAGGCCGCCGTGGTTTGCGGGCATGTAGGGCACCTCTTCGCCCCACTTGGAGTCGTACAGCTGGAAGGAGGTGCACTCGGGCTGCAGCTCGATCTGGTTTTCCAGCTGCTGGCCGGGGATGCACTCGTTCATGAAACGGTCGCCGCGCTTGTTGATCTGCAGGAAGGGGGTCACGCCCATGCCGCTGCCCATGTGGTGGGTCATCGGTGCGTGGAAATCCTGCACCTTTGCGCCGATCCATGCGCCCATGCGCAGGCCGTCGCCGGTCTCCACGGTCTTGCCCTCCACGTCAACGCCCAGCATACCCATGGCACCCATGTTGGCGATCTTCTTCTCCACGATCTCGGGAGCAAAATGCTTCATGATCTTCTCGTCGCCGGAGTTGTCGCCGGTAGCCAGGATCACGCCCTTGGAAGCGTTGAGCTGGATGTACTTGTTGTCATTCTGTGCGTCGCGGATGATCACGCCGGTCACGCGGCCGTCGCTGTCCTTCAGCAGCTTGGTGCCGAAGCAGCCGAAGAAGGTCTGTGCACCGTTCTCAACGGCCTTGTTCAGGTTGGCTTCCACTATAAAGCCCTGCTGATCCTTGCGGGAAGAGCGGAACTCCATGCTGGAAGGGAAGGTGGGGAACTCTTCGTTGCGGTAATCGTAGTGCTCGGGCTGAGGCCATGCCAGCGGCACCAGAATACCCTTGTCGAACTGCTCCTGGGTCACGGCCTCACGGGTGGAGTCGCAGATGGTCAGCTCGGGGTAAGCCTCGATGAACCAGTCCATGACCTCGTGTGCATGGGAAGCCCACTTTTTCAGGATGGAGCGCTTGTTGCGGTAGGTGCACTCGCGCATCAGGCGGTCGACCACAACATCCTCGTCCACGATGTTCTCACGGCCCCAGCGCTTGTTCAGGCTGCCGTTCAGCAGGGCATACTCGCCGCTGCGGCAGTTGAAGGAAGAGCTCTTTTCCACGATGGCAACTTTTGCGCCCTCCTCGGCAGCCGCACGGGCAGCGCAGACGCCGGACAGACCGGCGCCGATGATGACCACATCAAAGTCCTGGGTCTCACTGGCCTGCACGTCCGGCTCTTCGCCCAGCCAGTCATCGCCGGTATCCCCGGCGGTATCTGCAGCAGGCTCTTCGGAAGCAACGCCCATAGCCTGCTCGATGCAGCTGGCAGCCGCCTTCTTGACGGCATTGGTGGTGACGGTAGCACCGGAGATGTTGTCGATCTCGGTGCCCTGTGCGGCCATGATGGCCTCCTGCAGGGTGGGTGCGGCCACGCCGCCGATGCTTTCGGTCTCGTTGGAGGCATCGATGACCACCTCGGTGATGGCGGTCTCGCTGAAGGTCATGGTCACCTTCACCTCACCGATGCCGGTAGCCGTGCCGGTGTATGTGCCGGGGGTGTAGACGGCATCGCCGGAAGCGGATGCCGCAGTGCCGGAGGAACTTGCGGAGTTGCAGGCAGCCAGAGCGCCGGCGGTGACACCGCTCATTGCGGCGGCAGCGGCAACTTTCAGAAAGCCTTTGCGGGAGATCTTTTCCATCTTGTTTGCTCCTTTTTCTTTCTTCTCTTCTTCTCGTTTCTGCGGGATTTTTATCCCGCTCCGACACTTAGTATAAAATATAACGAAGTAAAATGGAAACAAAAAATTTTTGCCACAGTGATAAAAGCTCTTTATCAGTCTCCATTGATGTGCTATACTGAAAGCAATCTTATTCTGCCCGCCGGGAAAGGAGAGGTTTCGCCCATGAACGACCGCCAGCTGCTGTGTTTTCTCACCCTGAGCCGGACGCTGAATTTTACCGCCGCCGCCCGGGAGCTGTACTGCACCCAGCCCGCCCTCAGCTACCAGATCCGCAGTCTGGAAAAGGAGCTGGATCTGGCCCTGTTTGAGCGCAGCACCACCCGCGTGGCGCTGACCGAAGCAGGCCGGGCCTTTGTGCCGCAGGCGGAGGGGATCTATCGCAGCATCCTGAACGCCCGCACCGCGCTGAAGGGCTTTGCCCGGCGGCGCACGCTGACCCTGCGCCTGCCGCCGGTGCTGCTGCAGCGTGACCCCATTTATCCCATCCTGATGGCACGGCTGCACGCCGCACTGCCGGGATATGAGTTTGCGGTGGACACTCGGCCCGTGTCACGCAACCCCCACGAAATGCTCTGCAGCGAGGCAGACGCAGCCCTCTATCTGCCCTTTGGGCCGCTGCAGCCGGAGATCGAGCGCCTCCCCATCCTGCACAACACCTTTTACCTGATCGTATCGCCGGAGCACCCGCTCACAGGGCGCAGCACTCTGGCGCTGGCCGATCTTGCCGGGCAGCAGCTGTTTTATGAGCCGCTGTATCAGGAAATGGTGGATCTTGCCGTTGTTCAGCCCGGCCTGCCGTTTTCCGCACCAAGCTGGCACATGGTGGAAAACTACGAGTGTGTTTACAACGATCTGCTTGCCGGGCGCGGCATGTTTTTGTGCCCGATGAAATACCCGGCCTTTCCGGCGGCATGGTACCTGCCGCTGCAGCTGCCGTTGCCGGACACCTGTCTGCTGACCCTGCGGGACGACCCGCGTCCCGAGATCCAACGGCTGCGGGAGGTATTCACCGCTGTATACGCCAGCCGCGCAAAGCTGCTGGGAGAGGCGTAAAAAGCAGCGCCGGAACGGCAAAATCGTTCCGGCGCTGCTTTTTTCAGAAGAGATCAGGCTTCTTCCGGCACATCATCAAAACCGATGAACCAGAGGATCGCAAAGGTGGCCACAAAGGCGATCGCGGCAGAGATCAGTGCGTTGATCACGTTCATGGGATTTTCACCGACATACAGGCCGATGGCTGCCAGACCGGCACCACCGCCGCCAAAACGGCGCACACCGGTCAAACCGGCATACAGGCCACCCAGACCACCGCCGATGGTGGTGGCGATGAGAGGCTTACGCAGACGGACGTTGACGCCGAACAGAGCAGGCTCCGTCACGCCCAGCAGAGCGGTCACACCGCCGGAAACGGCCAGCTGACGGAAGTTCTTGTTTTTGGTCTTGATGGCAACGCAGAGGGCTGCGGCACCCTGTGCAATGTTGGAAGGCAGATTACCGGGGCCGATGACCGTCTCATAGCCCAGCATAGACAGAGAGTTGACATAAGCGGGCAGCAGGCTGTAGTGCATACCGGTCATGACCAGGAACGGCATAAAGGCACCGATGACGGTGGGCAGTGCCCAGGGGCAGACCTTTTCAATGGCCAGCAGGACGTTGACCAGACCATCGCCGATGATGCTGCCCAGAGGGCCAAGCACGCACAGGGAGATGGGAGCCATGATGAGGATGGTGAGCACCGGCCGCAGGATGAACTTGACCACAGAGGGCACGACCTTATTGACAAATCGTTCCACGTATGGCAGTACCAGCGTGATAAGGAAGATGGGGATGACTGAGGAAGAATAGGTTACCATCTTCACCGGCAGACCCAGCACATGGACCACATCGGCATCGGCTTTCAGGGCGATGAAGTTCGGGTGCAGCAGGATGGCCCCCAGCAGCATGGCCATCTGCGGGTTGCAGCCGAACTTTTTGGCCGCGGAGTTGGCCAGGAAGATCGGCAGGAAGTAATAGGAAGAGTCTGCGATGAAGTTGAGGAAATAGTACAGATTTCCGCTCTTGTCGATCCAGCCGAAGAGGGTCAGCACAGACAGCAGAGCCTTGATCATACCGGCACCGGCGATCAACGGCATCAGCGGGGTGAACACACCGGCCAGCGTGTCCAGAATGATGCTGACCCTGCTCTTCTTTTCCTCGGCCGGGGCGGCAGGCTGTTTGACTTCCTTACCGCCGAAGTCGCCCAGTTTCATCAGTTCATCGTACACGGCAGCCACTTCGTTGCCGATGATGACCTGATACTGGCCGCCTTTGTTCACGACACCCATCACGCCGGGTACGGCTTTGACCTTGGCCTCGTCCACGCCGTCCATTGACTTGAGGTTGAACCGCAGGCGGGTGACACAGTGGGTCAGAAATGTAACATTTTCTGCGCCGCCGACCTGTTCCAGCACCTGCTGGGCAGTTTTCTTTGCATCCATTTGTTTTGCCTCCTTCAATATCCTAAAAAATGCATTGCTTACAGGGCGGTGTCTGCGCCGTTGCTTGCAATGACTTTTTTGTACCATGCAAACGACTTTTTCTTTTTGCGGGCCAACGTGCCGCTGCCGTCATCCTTCTTGTCTACGTAAATGAAGCCGTACCGTTTGCGCATCTCGCCGGTGCCCACCGAAATAATGTCGATGGGACCCCAGCAGGTGTAGCCGATCACCGGAACGTCATCCAGCTCAATGGCCTGCCGCAGCGCATCAATGTGACTGCCCAGAAAACGGATGCGGTAATCGTCCTGAATGCTGCCATCCGGTTCTACGGTGTCGATGGCACCCAGACCATTTTCCACAACGAACAGCGGCAGTTCATACCGGTCATACAGCTCATTCAGTGCGATGCGCAGGCCGTCCGGATCGATGGGCCAATCCCAGTCGGTACGCTGGAGATACGGATTGCTGCGTTCTACACAGCAATCCGTATCTTCCGTTGCACGGGCAACTGAAGAAAAATAATAGCTGAATGCGATGTAATCCACAGTTCCTGCGGCCAGCAGCTCGGCATCGCCCGGCTGCATCTCTACCGAAGTGCCCATGCGCCGCAGCTGTGCCGTGCACAGGCTGGTGTAGTGTCCGCGGCACATCACATCGGTGTAATAATAGTTCGGCATCATCTGGAATCTCTGTGCCAGCACATCCTTGGGTGCGCAGGTGCGCGGGTAGGTGGTGGGATACTGGATCATGCAGCCGATTTTATTTTCCGGGTCGACCGCATGCCCGATCTGCACGGCCTTTGCACTGGCAAGGAACATGTTGTGGCTGACCAGCGCTTTGACAGCGTTGTGCTCCTCGCCTTCGGCAAAGAGCACGCCTGCCTGATGGTATGGCTCGCTCTGGTTCATGGTCTCGTTGATCTCATTGAAGGTCATCCAGTACCGGACCTTTCCCTTGTAACGCCGGAACACCGTTTCACAGTACCGGGCAAAGAAATCGATCAGGGCTCGGTTACGCCAGGAACCATAGTGCTGCACCAGATACAGCGGCGTTTCGTAATGCGAAAGCGTGACCACCGGTTCGATCCCGTAGCGGTGCAGCTCGTCGAACACACGGTCATAGAAAGCAAGCCCGGCCTCGTTCGGCTGCAATTCATCGCCCTGCGGAAAGATGCGCGGCCAGTTGATGGACATTCGGAAGCACTTGAAGCCCATCTCGGCAAACAACGCGATGTCCTCTTTGTAATGGTGGTAAAAATCCACGGCTTCATGGCTAGGGTAGTAGTTGCCCTCCATGACCTGTGTATGAATCTCGCGCGGGACGCCGTGGCGTGCACCTTTTTCCACGTCGGCAATGCTCAGGCCCTTGCCATCCGTCTGGTAGGCACCTTCGTACTGGTTGGCGGCGGTCGCACCGCCCCACAGGAACTTTTTTGGCATCTCCATAAGCTTGAAAACCTCCTTGCAGGTATAGAATACTTGCAGGGAGGTTTTTGTGCAATATTTTTTAAACTTATTGGTACAGTGTTAATTTTTCCGTTTCTTTTTGCATGATCAAAAACGGAACAGTGTTTCATTCCGCATTTTCTTTGTGCAGATTCAACAAAATAGGATTGGTGGAGGTGCGGTGCTGTTCCAGCTCTCGGGCGCGTTCCAGCTTGTAGGTATAATTCTTCTGGTAATTCTGCCGGAAGTACTCGGAATACAAGATGTCCAGTAGAAGGGTCATGGACAGATGGGAAGCATAGTCCCCAAGATTCTGATAGATGCTTTCTTTGGTGGAAAGGGTCAGCTTGCAATCCGCATAACAGGTCAGGCTGTTTTCGCCAAAGCTGGTCAGCGCAAGGATGGGTGTTCCGGAGCGTTTGCACTGCCGGGCAATCTCCAGCATCTGCGCCGTTTCGCCGGAATAGGAAATGATCATGGCAAGGTCCCTCTCGGACAGACAGCAGGCCTGATACCGCTGGTAGTTCAGATTGTTGAAAATGACCACCCGCTTGCCGATCTTGAGCATCTTTTCTCGGAAGGATTCGGCCTGATTGATGGCCGTCCCGGCGGAAAAAATGTGGATTTCCTCGTGATATTTGAGCAGGAGCACCGCTTTGTGCAGGTCTTCGTACCGGAGAAGCTGCATAGTGTCCTTGACGGCTTCTTCGTACAGCTCGCCGATGTTCTGCGCCACCCGCATGGGGCTGTCGTTTTCAGCAAAGGGAAAATTGAAATCCACCTTGCCCTGTTGCTGGTCGAGATATTCCAGTTCACGCACAAAATTTTGCTTGAAGTCATCAAAGCCGGTAAAACCCAGCTTTTTGCAAAGGCGCAGGACGGTCGGCGGAGAGGTGTAGGTCACTTCTGCCAGACTGCGGGTGGAATATTTGGCAATTTCCATCCCATGCGCCAAAATATAGGCGGCCAGCGTTTTTTCCCCTTCCGAAAGTTTTTCCTGAAACGCAAGTTTGTCCACGATCAGCATTGCGATTCTCCCTTCCGCTTTTTCTGTAAGCATATCATATCCTGCAGTATTTGGCAAAAAAATTTGCGGCATGCAAAAACGCCGCCGCGTCAGCAAATGACGCGGCGGCGCAGATACAGTGGGAGAAGCGCTTATTTGCCCAGCATTTCGTGGGCAGTCTTGCAGATGGTAGCGGCATCCAGACCGTAGAACTTCAGCAGATCCCATGCAGGGCCGGAGCAGCCGAACACGTCCTGCACGCCTACGCGGCGCACAGGGGTGGGCAGCTTCTCGCTCAGCACGGCGCAGACGGCCTCGCCCAGACCGCCGATGACATTGTGCTCCTCGGCGGTGATGACCTTGCCGCACTCCTTTGCAGCCTTGAGGACGATCTCCTCGTCCAGAGGCTTGATGGTGTGGATGTTGATGACCCGGGCATGGATGCCCTCAGCGGCCAGCTGCTCCGCAGCAATGCGGGCTTCGTTGACCATCAGGCCGGTGGCGATGATGGCAATGTCGCTGCCCTCAGTGATCTGCTCACCCCTGCCGATCTCGAAGTGATAGTTCTCGGCATCGTGGAACACAGGCACAGCCAAACGGCCAAAGCGCAGATAGACGGGGCCTTCCATTTCGTAGGCAGCACGCACAGCGGCGCGGGCCTCCACATCGTCGGCGGGGCAGATAACGGTCATGCCGGGGATGCTGCGCATGAGGGCAAAGTCCTCGCAGCACTGATGGGAAGCGCCGTCCTCGCCCACCGAGATGCCGCCGTGGGTGGCACCGATTTTCACGTTCAGGTGGGGATAGCCAATAGAGTTGCGCACCTGCTCAAAGGCACGGCCGGCGGCGAACATGGCAAAGCTGGAAACAAAGGGCACGTAGCCCATGGTGGACAGGCCCGCAGCCACGCCCATCATGTTGCCCTCGGCAATGCCGCAGTCAAAATGACGATCCGGGTAAGCCTTGCGGAACATACCGGTCTTGGTGGCAGCAGCAAGGTCTGCGTCCAGCACCACCAGATCTTCGTGGCCTTCGGCGGCCAGCTCCTTCAGGGTGTTGCCGTAGCTTTCACGGGTAGCGATCTTCTTCACATCTGCCATCTTAGTTTTCCTCCTGCTCCAGCGCGGCGTATGCGGCGTTCAGTTCCTCAATTGCGATCTTGTACTCGTCATCGTTGGGGCCCTTGCCGTGCCAGTCCACGGAGTTGGTCATAAAGGAAACGCCCTTGCCCTTTGTGGTGTCCATGATGATGCAGGTGGGCTTTGCAGTCTCTGCATGGAATGCCTGCATGGCGGCTTCGATCTGGTCGTAGTCGTGGCCGTCGATGGTGACGACATTGAAGTTGAAGGCCTTCAGCTTCTCTTCCAGCGGGGCGCTGTTCATCACGGTCTCGGTGGTGCCGTCGATCTGCAGGTGGTTGCGGTCCAGCACAACGCACAGGTTGGAAAGGCCGTAGTGTGCGGCAAACATGAAGGCTTCCCAGCACTCGCCCTCTTCCACCTCGCCATCGCCCAGGATGGTGTAGACGTTGATGGGCTTACCGGCGTGCTTGGCACCCAGTGCCATGCCGCAGGCGGCAGAGATGCCCTGACCCAGACTGCCGGTGGACATATCCACACCCGGGGTCTCGTTCATGTTGGGGTGGCCCTGCAGATAGCTGCCGATCTTACGCAGGGTCTTAAGGTCTTCCACCGGGAAATAGCCGCGCTCTGCCAGCGCTGCATACAGTGCCGGTGCAGCATGGCCCTTGGACAGCACCAGACGGTCGCGGTCGGCCTTCTTGGGGTCCTTCGGGTCAATGTTCATTTCCACGAAATAGAGGTAGCTCAGCAGCTCGGCGATATCCAGACTGCCGCCCGGATGGCCGCACTTTGCGCTGTGCGTGCCCTCGATCACGCCCATGCGGATGTGGCAGGCGTGCTTGGCCAGAGTAAGTTTTTCTGCATTTGTCATGATGGTCCTCCCGTATGAACCTCAGATTTGCACATGTTCAAAAAAGCCTTTCGTCAGCGCCGGTGCAGTCCTGCTGCCCGCAGCGCGCTCTTTTTCAAGTTTATATTAGCTATTCTATGCAAAAAGGTCAAGCTTCTTCATGCAAAATGTACACACGCGGGGAAATATTCATGGAAATTTGCCGCTTTTTGGTTAAATTGCAGGCTTTTTGCCGTATCTTGACAAAGCCAGAGGCATCTGCTATATTTTTCACAGATTCCGGCACGAAGCCGGGTGTGCGGACAGAAGCCCGTGTTCTCCATCCTGATGGAGCATTTTATCCACCGCTGCGCTTACGCAGCGGTGCAGCGCAAAGCCCACAGGGGGCCTTTGCGTTCTGCCATCTTATTTTTGCTGCTATAGACACCACGAAGGGGTCTGCCGTTGGCTTGTAAGCCGGGCAGATCCCTTTTTTGTCTGGCCAAAGGAGGAAGCTTTTTATGAAAACGAACCCCCATTCCACCACCCGCAGCCTCGTACTGGCTGCACTGTTCCTTGCACTGGCCTTTGTGCTGCCCATGATCACCGGCCATGTGCCGCAGGTGGGCAACATGCTGTGCCCGATGCACTTTCCCATTCTGCTGTGCGGCTTTGTGCTGGGCGGCCCATGGGGCCTTGCCGTGGGCTTCATTGCTCCGCTGGTGCGGTCGGTGCTGTTCGGCATGCCGCCCATGTTCCCCATCGCCATCTCCATGGCCTTTGAGCTGGCCGCCTACGGCCTTGTGTCCGGCGTGCTCTGGCACAAGGTGAAGCATACCGTGCCCATGATGTACGCTTCTCTTGTCACCGCCATGGTGGCAGGCCGTTTGGTCTGGGGTGCAGTACGCTTTGTGCTGGCCGGCCTGACCGGTTCCAGCTTCCCGTTCAGCGCGTTTTTGTCCGGTGCGCTGCTCACCGCCGTGCCGGGCATCGTGGCTCAGCTGGTGCTCATCCCGCTGATCCTTGTGGCTTTGCAGAAGGCAAAGGTCATGGATTGACTTACTATTTAGGCTGCCCTCCGCTTTGCTCTGCAACGGCGACGACCGCTGCCTGCGGCAGAAACAAGGAGGAGCCGTTGGGGCTGCGGCCTGCTGGGTGCGAGTGCCGCCTAAGGCACGAAGCAGACACAGGGAGCCGCAACCCGAATATCTTCAACGGAAATTTTATTTTTATTATTACAGAAGAGCAGCGGCTGCGGCCGCTGCTCTTCTGTTTTTTCACGGGAGGGGTCGTAATGAAAACGCCCTGCTGCCCGTTACATCTTTTCCCGTAAAAAGCGAAAGGGCTGTTGCCAAGAACTCCCTCAGTCACGGCTTCGCCGCGCCAGCTCCCTCACGGAGGGAGCCTGACATGACGGTAAGCTGTGAAGCCTCCCTCATTGAGGGAGGTGGCATCGCGTAAGCGATGTCGGAAGGAGTTTGGCAACAGCCCTTTTCTATATTTTTAAATTTTTCAGTTCTTCTTACCGGTCAGGAACTCCGGCAGGGACTTGCCCTGCTTGCGCCACTGATGATACTCGGCGGTGGCAGCGAACTCCACGTCACCGGCAGAGTTCAGGGCAGTCTCAACAGAGTCCTGCACCACGCCGATGATGAAGCCGACGCCCACCATCTGCATGGCGACATCGTTGGAGATGCCGAACAGGGAGCAGGCCATGGGGATCAGCAGCAGGGAACCGCCGGCCACGCCGGAAGCACCGCAGGCACCCAGAGCGCTCATAGCGCTCAGCACGATGGCTGCAGGCAGAGACACCTGAATGCCCAAGGTGTTAGCAGCGGCCAGCGTCATGATGGTGATGGTGATGGCGGCACCGTCCATGTTGATGGTGGCGCCCAGCGGGATGGAGACGGAGTACATATCCTTGTCCAGACCCAGCTTTTCGCACAGGGCCATGTTCACGGGGATGTTGGCGGCGGAGCTGCGGGTGAAGAAGGCGGTCAGGCCAGACTCACGCAGGCAGCGGAACACCAGCGGATAGGGGTTGCAGCCCAGATAGATAAACATGATGAGGGGAGAGACGATGAGGGCCATGAACAGCATGGTGCCCACCAGCAGGGCCAGCAGCTTGCCGTACTGGGTAAAGATGGCAAGGCCGTTGCCGGAAACATTGGTGTAGACCAGGCCCATGATACCGAAGGGTGCCAGATTGATGATCCAGCGCACGATCTGGGAGACCGCATCGGCGGTGTTTGCCATAAAGGTCTTGGTGGTGTCAGAGCCGATCTTCTTCATAGCCACGCCGAACATGCAGGCCCAGAACAGGATGCCGATGTAGTTGCCGCTCATGATGGCACTGACGGGGTTTGCCACAAAGTTGGTGAGCAGAGTGCCCATCACTTCGCCCAGACCCTGCGGCACCACGTCCGACTGGGCAGCGTCTGCCAGCACGACCGTGACCGGGAACATAAAGCTGGTCACCACTGCGATGGCCGCAGCCAGAAAGGTGGTGAGCATGTACAGCCAGATGACCGTGCCGAAGCGGCGGTCCAGCTTGGAAGAGCCCTGTGCCAGAGCACTTGCCACGATCACGAACACCAGCACCGGGGCGATGCCCTTCAGTGCGCCAACGAACAGGTTGCCCAGTTCACCCACCCAGCCTGCACCGGGGGCCACCAGAGCCAGCACCGCACCGATGATCAGACCGACCAGAATGCGAACGATCAGGCTGATGCCGTTGTAGCGGGCAACTGCCTTGTTCAACGTTTTCATATAGACACTCCTCTTTCCTATTGTACGCCAATGGCGCACAGCTTCCTGTCTCTTACACAAGGACGGGTGTTATTATAGCACATACGGCAGAGAAATGAAAGCGTTTTCAGACATTTTTCGTTCACAAATTTGCATTCAGGTCGGTGCCCATGGGGGTTTTCCGTTGATCTGTATTTGTGACAAGGACAGGTTTGCTTTTCAGGAAAAATAAAAGGGGCTGTTGCGCAAGGATAAAATCCAGTGCAACAGCTCCAGAGGTTTTTGTATTTTTATGCTCCCAGCGGCTGGGTGGGAGCAAGCTTCTGGTAGGCAAAGCGGGGCGAGCCGTCTGCCACATGGATGACACCGCAGCGGGTAAAGCCGTTCTTTTCCAGCAGATGCTGCATGACCTTGTTGTCGGCGTGGGTGTCGGCACGCAGGCTCTGGCAGTGCTCCATGCTCCAGTCCAGCACGGCCTTGCCCACGCCCTTGTGCTTTCCGGCCGATGCCAGACGGTGCACCGTGCCATAGGGCAGGGTATCGTCCAGCCACTGGCCGTCCTCAATGGCGGCGTAGGTGGGGTCCGCCCCCAGAATAAAGGCAAATACGGCCTCGATCTGGCCGTTGACCACATAGAGGAACAACCGGTTCGAGTCAATATCCTCCTCCAGCAGTTCCTGCGGCGGGAAATCATCCCCCCACTGGGTCGGGTTGCCAGATGCCTTCATGACTGCACGTGCATGGGCGTAGATCTTCAGGATCTGGGGCAAATCCCCTCTCACTGCTCCACGAAACATTCATTCCACCTCGTCTTTTCTGCGCTGCGCTCGGTCCGGCACAGCACTTTGAGAATTGTTCTTATTGTACTACAAATTACCATAAAAATCCAGTTCCCGCACCAAAGTACCTTAAAATGCTCCAAAACGGCAAAAAGCAGGGGCTGCTGCACTTTCGGCTAAAACGATGTGCAGCAGTCCCTGCTTTTAGAGTAAGTACCTTATGCGCTGGCGCGGCCATGGCCGGTGCGCACCAGCCGGTATTCCCGCGGGCTGAGACCATACCGCTCGTGGAACAGGCGGTAGAAATAACTGGTGTTCTCGTAGCCCACCAGAGAAATGATCTGCTGGATGTTCATGTCGCTGCGGCGCAGCAGGCGGGCAGCGGTCTCCATACGGTGCTTTTGCAGCAATTCCTTATAGGTGCGTCCGGTCTGGGCACGCACGCACTCGCTGACATATGCCAGCGAAACGCCGTACTCCCGTGCCACGTTGGAAAGGCTTGCTTCGCGGTAATTCTGGGTGATCTCTTTGAGTGCCGCCTGCACCAGTGCTTCGCGGCTGACCGTTCCGGCCCTGACTTCCGGCAGGATAGGATTCGTCTGTGTCATCTGCGTTTCCTCCGTAAAGGGTGCGGCGGGCGGGGACTGGGGGATGTCGGACGCCCGCCGCACAGGGAATGGCGGCTCCTGCCGCCCTACACCTCAGATACGAACCGACGCACCGGAATATTGCAGAAAGCTAAAAAATTTTTAGTCAATTTTCGTCCTGCAGAAAAAGACCGCTTCCGCACCGGGCAGAAACGGCCTTTTTCAGGAGAAATAAAGAAAACACGAACCCTCAAAAATGAGGAAGGGAAATGCTCAGAACATGCTCTCGTCCTTATAGCGGCCGGTGCGCACGAACTGCACCCACTCGGCCACATTCACGGCGTGGTCGCCGATGCGCTCCAGATACTTAATGACCATCAGCAGGTCCAGCGCTGCGTCCACCTTGCCGGGGTCTTCGGCGATCTCCTGCGCCAGCTGATGCTTGATGGCGTTGAAGTCGTAATCCACCTCGTCGTCTGCGGCGATCACCCTGCGGGCGGCATTTTCGTCCTCTGCCGTCAGGGCATCGAGGGCATCCAGGATCATCTGGTGGGCCTTTTTGCCCATGGCAATGGCCTGACTTACCGCCGGGTCGCCCTCTTTGCGGACGGTGACAAGGTGGGGGATGATCTCGGCGATGTCGGCGGCATGGTCGCCGATGCGCTCAATGTCCGTGACCACCTTCATGGCAGTGGAGATGCGGCGCAGATCGCCTGCCACCGGCTGCTGACGCAGCAGCAACGTCATGCAGCGGTGCTCGATATCCCGCTCCATATTGTTGATGCGGGCATCCTCCTTCACGATGGCCGCAGCCGCATCGGCATCAGCAACGCAGAGCGCTTCCAGAGCGTTCTCCACGGCATCGGCAGAGTTGCGGCCCATTTCGGTCAGCGAATTTTTCAGCGATTCCAGATCGGTGTCGTACTGTTTACGGATACTCATAGCTGTTTCCTCCTTTAACCGAACCGACCGGAAATGTAGTCCTCGGTGCGTTTATCCTGCGGTGCGCTGAAGATCTGGGCCGTGGGGCCCACTTCCACCAGCTCGCCCAGCAGGAAGAAGGCGGTGCGGTCGCTGATACGGGCCGCCTGCTGCATGTTGTGGGTAACGATGACCACCGTGTAGTTCTTCTTCAGCTCACTCATCAGCTCCTCCACCTTCATGGTGGAGCCGGGGTCCAGTGCGCTGGTGGGCTCGTCCATCAGCAGCACTTCGGGCTTCACCGCCAGTGCACGGGCGATGCACAGACGCTGCTGCTGGCCGCCGGAAAGGCCCAGCGCGCTCTTTTTCAGGCGGTCCTTCACCTCGTCCCACAGGGCTGCGCCCCGCAGGCTGCTTTCCACCAGCTCGTCCAGCTCGGCCTTATTGCGCACGCCGTGCAGCTTGGGGCCGTAGGTGATATTGTCGTAAATGCTCATGGGGAAGGGATTGGCCTTCTGGAACACCATGCCCACCCGGCGGCGCAGGTCGGTAAGCTGCATTTCCCGGGCAAAGATGTCCTCGCCCTTCAGCCGCACATCACCCTCGATGCGCACATTCGGCACAAGGTCGTTCATGCGGTTGAGGGTCTTTAAAAAGGTGGACTTTCCGCAGCCGGAAGGGCCGATGAGCGCGGTGATCTCCCGCTCGCCCACGTCCAGCGAGATGCCTTTCAGCGCCTTGAAGTCGCCGTACCAGAGGTTCAGGTCTTTTGCCGATATCACCGGCATGTTCGTGTTTTCCATAGAATACCTCATTGTTGAATTGGAACGAACCCTCTCAGTCACGCCTGATGGCGTGCCAGCTCCCCCGAAGGGGGAGCTTTTGATCATCTGCCGGTCAGCACCACTCTAGCTCCTCCTTTGGGGGAGCTGGCATTGCGCAGCAATGACTGAGAGGGTTTCTTCTCTTTTTACTGTTTCTGTTTCAGCTTGGTCTTTGCCAGCCGCGCCGCAAGGTTGATGACCAGCACCAGCACCAGCAGCACCGCACCGATGCCCCATGCGGAAGCGAAATCGCCGTCCTCAAAGGCACGCAGGTACAGCAGCACCGACAGGGTGGCACCGTTGGAGGTGTAGGCTTTGGCCACGCTCTTGGCAATGACCTCTGCGGCACCGGCGGTGAAGAGCAGGGCGGCACTTTCGCCCACGATGCGGCCCACAGCCAGAATGCAGCCGGTCACGATGCCGTCGATGCTGCAGGGCAGCACGATGGTGCGGATGATGTGCCACTTGCCTGCACCCAAGCCCATGGCACCCTCACGGTAGCCCTGCGGCACCGTCTTGAGGGATTCCTGCGTGGTGCGGATGATGGTGGGCAGGTTCATGACTACCAGCGTGAGCGAACCGGACAGCAGACAGGTCTGGAAGCCCAGTGCCTGACTGAACACCAGCATACCCACCAGACCGTAGATGATGCTGGGGATGCCCGCCAGCGTTTCGTTGGTGAACTCAATGACCTCGATGAGCCGCCGGTTGGAGGCATACTCGGTCAGGTAGACCGCCGCGCCCACGCCCAGAGGCAGTACGATCAGTAATGTCAGCACAATGACATACAGTGTGTTGAGGATGGCAGGCAGGATGCCGTCGGTCTTTTTCAGCACACTTGCAGTGGTAGAAAGGAACTTCCAGCTGATGTGGGGGATGCCCCGCACCAGCACCATGCCGATGATACCGGCCACCAGAACCATCACCAGAACGGCGCTGGCCCAGACCAGTGCGGTCATCACCCGGTTCCACATCTGACGGGAAGGCGAAAGGCCCTTATTCATCCCGGCTTCCTCCCTTCAGCACAACGTTCAGCACAACATTGATGATCATGATAAAGACGAACAGCACCAGCGCGATGCTGAACAGCGCCTGCCGCTGCAGACCGCCGGCATAGCTCATCTCCTTGGCGATGGCGGTGGTCAGGAAGGTGACGCTGCGGAAGGGACTGTCCGGCATGTTGGGGCTGTTGCCTGCCACCATCATCACCGCCATGGCCTCACCGATGGCGCGGCCGATGCCCAGCACAATGCCTGCGGCAATGCCGCTTTTGGCTGCCGGAATGCTGATCTTGAACCATGTTTCGGTGTCGGTGGCGCCCAGTGCCAGACTGCCCTGCTCATACTCCGGCGGCACAGCGTTCAGTGCCGTGACCGACACGGACACGATGCTGGGCAAGATCATGATGGAAAGCACCACGATTGCGCTCAGCAGGCAGGCACCGGAAGCCTTGCCGAAGGTCTTGGCCACGGCGGGCACCAGCACCTGCATACCCAGCAGGCCGAACACCACGCTGGGGATGCCGGACAGCAACTCGATGGCGGTGACCACCACGGTGCGCAGCTTGGGGTCGGCGGCCTTGGAGAGGAACACCGCCGTCAGCAGGCCGATGGGCACACCGATGATGGCAGCGCCCAGCGTGCCGTAGATACTGGACAGGATAAAGGGCAGGATGCCGAACAGCGGCTGGGCTGCCGTGGAGGCCCACTTTGTGCCGAACAGAAATTGGAACAGGCCGATCTTGTGGATGGCCGGCACGCCGGAGATCACCATGTACACCGAGATAAGCACCACGCAGCCCACCGCCAGCATACCGCACAGGAAGAAGATGAAGTTCATCACCGCTTCCAGCCATTCGGCGGGGGTGCGGGGCAGCCGCACCCGGCTCAGATAGGATTTTTTGTTCATAGCTGAAATCCTTTATAAAAGCCGCGTCGGCCCGCAGAAACGGCAGCCCGACGCGGCGGTACTCTTGTTCAGATGCGGGGCGGGCGGTTCACCGGGGAGCTTTCCCCGGCAAACCACCCGGTAATTACTCGTTCACCGGCACAGCGCCTGCGGTGCGGATGAGGTCGGCAGCGTCCTTGCTGGTGGCAAAGTCCACAAAGGCCTGTGCCTGCTCAGACAGGGTCACGCTCTTGTTGGTGACGAACACGAAGGGACGCTGGATCTTGTAGCTGCCGTCCTTGACGGTGTCCTCGCTGCACTCCACACCCTCCACAGTGACCATGGCGACGGTGTCGCCCACAGCGGACAGGGAAGCGTAGCCGACGGCCAGAGGATTGGCCTCCACAGCGCTGATGACTGCGCCGGTAGCGGTCAGCTCCTGTGCGTACTTGCAGCTGTCCTTCACGTCCACGATGCTCTCAAAGCCATCGCGGGTGCCAGAACCGGCCTCGCGGCCCACCAGAACGATCTCGCCGTCGTCGCCGCCCACATCCTTCCAGTTGGTGATCTCGCCGGTGAACATCTGCTTCAGCTGGTCCACGGTCAGGTCTGCCACCTTGCTGGCCTTGTTGACAACAATAGCGATGCCGTCCAGAGCCACGGTGGTGCCGTCCACGTCGTTCTTCTCGTCGTCCTTCAGGGCGCGGGAGGACAGGCCGATGTCCAGCGTCTTATCGGTAGCACCGGTGATGCCTGCGCCGGAACCGGTGGGGTCGTAGCTGACGGTGACACCCGGCTCCACCTCGGCAAAGCCCTCGGTCAGGGCAGCGATGACGTTCTTCATAGAGGTAGAACCGCCGGTAGCTACATTGCCGGACAGGGTGCCTGCAGCGGTCTCAGCAGCGGCAGAAGAAGAGGTGGACTCCGCAGCAGAGGATGCCACAGTGGAAGAGGCTGCGCCGCCGCAGGCGGTCAGAGCCATCGCTGCAGCAGCAGCGCCGCAGACAGTGATAAACGAACGACGAGTGATCTTTTTCATAACCCTTTTCCTCCAATAAATGCCGGAACGCCGTTCCGGCCGATGTTTTCTTGTGTTTTCCTTGGGAACGGCCTAATTGTACCGCACCGCCGTGCGCGCTGCGACCATGTACGCGCAAAATGGAGGTAAAGCTTTTGCACAGGCTCCGGCGGCTGTGTCAAGCCTGCGTAAAGCCGGCATGAAAAGCCTATACTCAAATTTTACAAGCAGGATAAATATGCCGAAAATGCCATTTTCTGGCTGGGCAAAGTGACAAAAAGCCCCGGGCACTCTTTCAAAGAATGCTCGGGGCAAAAGGGTCTGCGGGTCAAACCGTGGTAAGGGAAGGCAGGGTCTTGGTGGCTGCATAGCCGCCATTCTTCTTAACAAGGAACAGCGTCTCGCTGATGCCGTTGATGACGATCTTCAGCACCGCAGGCTGACCATTCCGGTAAGCTTCCTTGATTTCTGCATCGGGGAAGTTCAGCCTCAGATCTTTTTCCTCTGTGGCAAAGGGCTTGCCCAACATCGTGTCGGAGACAAAGAAAGTCCCGGCGGGGGATACCTGCTTCAGCTTTGCTGCGCCCACGGAAGCTTGGAACATGTCGCCGTACTGTCCGCCCTGCCAGCTGCCGCCGCCGGCGTCATAGCGCAGTCTCACCTTGCCGGTGATGGCACCCTTGTCCGTGCCGGATTCCGTGCCCAGATCCACATCCAGACCAAAGACCTTCACGGTGAAGGGTCCGATCTGGACCTCGTCGTCTGCCAGCTGACCGCTGCCGCCGCAGCCGACCAGCACGCCGGACAAAGAGATTGCTGCAGCCGCAGCTGCTGCGCTCTTCATAAAGGTACGCCGGGTCATTTTTTCTGCCATAATATTGCCCTCCTCTAAAAGCGTTTTTCTGTGTTTTTAGCGTACCACTTTTTGGGAGTCTGTCAACAAAAATATGACAAAAAGGCGCTCTGTACACATAATTTGCACAGAGCGCCTTCTGCTCAGCAGTATTTTGTTCCGTCCGGGCAGTAGAACTGCACGTACTTCTGCCACTCGGTCTCGCTGATGGTGCGGCGGTAGCAGTCCACCAGAGCATCCACGGCCTGCCGGTCCGCAAAGGTACCGGCACCCGGGCAGTCCAGCACCAGAATGCGGAACCATGCATCAAACAGGTGCTCGGTGAAGCCGGTGTCCCGCGCGCCGCACCGGGAGTAAAAGCCCAGCCGCCGCACAGCCATAGCTTCGTCCTCCGCCTTATCCGGGCATTCGGCCTCAATGAGGATGGCCTGCGCACCGCGCTCGTGCTGCGGCAGATCGGCCAGCAGCTGCGCGCCCAGCCCTGCAGAACGGTATTCCGGCAGCACGGCAAAGTAATCCAGCTGGCTCACCCTGCTGCCTGCCGGGCGCACCATGAGCAGGTACGCCGCCAGTGTTTCGCCGTCGAACACGCCCCATGTGTGGGCGGTGCCGTCCGCTTCGCTGTTCAGGATCATGCTCAGGGGCTTTAGCTCCGTGGGCGGAAAGTCCCGCCGCATTTCGTCCAGATAGACCCGCGTCAGTTCTTTTTCGTTCAGTTTCCGCCAGCTGTACACTTTGCTCATGGTTTTTCCTCCCGTATCTGCCTTTTGAACCAGTATAGCACACTCTGCGCGGGAACGCAAAAAGCCGCCGGGAGCGGCAGGTTCTGCCCTTCTCCCGGCGGCTTTTATGGGAATGCAGGAGCAACCAGTCTCCCGCACAAACTCCGTTCAGAATGCTGTGTGCGTTACAGCATCTTCTTCAGCTCGTCGTACACGAACTGAACCTTGGTGCCGATGATCACCTGGCAAGCGTTCTTGCTGGGGCGGATGACACCGGCAGCACCAGCGGCCTTGACAGCCTTCTCGTCCACCTTAGCGTTATCCTTGACCTCAAAGCGCAGACGGGTTGCGCAGTAACCAACTTCCTTCACGTTCTCCTTGCCGCCGACAGCAGCCAGAACAGCGGAAGCGACTTCGGTATAGTTGTTGTTTGCCAGAACGACCTTCTTCTCGGCCTCTTCGTCCTCGTCCTCACGGCCGGGGGTCTTCAGGTCGAACTTGGTGATGGCAAAGTAGAACACTGCGTAGAACACCACGAAGGCTGCGATGCCCAGAGGAATGATCATCCAGGTCTTGGCAGCTGCGGGCAGGGAAGCAGAGAACACCAGGTCGGTAGCACCTGCAGAGAAGCAGAAGCCGGCACGGAAACCGGAGTAGTAGGTGATGACGGTAAAGATGCCGTACAGAGCAGCGTACACAACGTACAGGGGGAAGCACAGGAACATGAAGCCGAACTCGAAGGGCTCGGTAACGCCGCAGACGAAGGCGCAGATTGCAGCGGACAGAACCAGGCCGATGGCAGCCTTCTTGTTCTTAGCGGTCTTGACCATAGCCAGAGCAGCGCCCAGGACACCGAACATCATGCAGGGGAAGAAGCCGGACATGTACATACCAAGGCTCCAGCCCACATCAGCAGAGGTCTCGCCAGCCCAGAAGTGGCTCAGGTCGCCCAGACCGATGGTATCGAACCAGAACACGTTGTTCAGAGCGTGGTGCAGGCCGGTGGGGATGAGCAGACGGTTCAGGAAGGCGTAGATGCCGGCGCCGATGCCGCCCATGCCAGCGATGCCGTTGCCGATTGCGACCAGAGCGTCGAAGATGACGGGCCAGACGAACAGCAGAACAACGGACACCAGAATGGAGATCAGACCGGTAGCGATTGCAACGAAGCGCTTGCCGGAGAAGAATGCCAGCCAGTCAGGCAGCTGGATATCCTTGAACTTGTTGTAGCAGGCAGCGCCCACAACAGCGGCCAGAATGCCGATGAAGGAGTTGCCGGCGACCTTCTGGAAGGCGATGTAGGTAGCAGTGCCTTCTTCCAGGTGACGGACCATGCCGACCACACCGGGGTTCAGCAGCTGCTGCATCATCAGGAAGCTGACCAGACCGGCCAGACCTGCGGTGCCGTCGTTGTCTGCAAGGCCGACAGCGGCACCAATGGCAAACAGCCATGCCATGTTATCGATCAGAGCGCCGCCTGCCTTGACCAGCAGGAAGCCAACGGTGTAAGCTGCGCCGGAAGTTGCTGCACCGGGAACGCCCATAACGCCCGGAGCAAGGGCATAACCAAGACCCATCAGGATGCCGCAGATCGGCAGGACCGCGACGGGGAGCATCAAAGCTTTGCCCAGTTTCTGGAGATACTTCATCATAAAGCACATTCCTCCTTAAGAAATGTTTGTGTTTACAGACGCCTCTGGTTGCAGGCCGTCCATAATTCCGTAATAGAATAGTAACATATTTCCGCAAAAAAAGAAAGTCCCTTTCGCCTTTTTTCTATCAAAATGCATCAAAAGTCCTCATTTGGCAGTTTTTCAGTCGATAATTTTTAGTTTTTCCGCACAAGGGTCGTCTTTGTGTTGAAAATTCTTTTCTTTTTACGTACATTTTGCCCAAAGGCTTGCATCCCACAGCCGAATCGGGTACTATACTATTATAAGAAAAGCGGGAACCCGAAGGAGGTTTATTTTATGGAATGGACTGATATCCGCCTGACCGTGGCCAAGGCCGACGCTGACAACGCCGAAGCCGTTGCCACCATGATCGCCGAGGGCGGCATCTATATCGAAGACTACAGCGACATCGAGCAGCAGGTGGCCGAGATCGCCCATGTGGATCTGATCGAGCAGGAGCTGCTGGACAAGCCCCGCGATACCGTTATCATCCATATGTATCTGGAGCCGGGCGCTTCCCCCGTGGAGACGCTGGCCCTCATTGCCGCCCGCATGGAAGCTGCAAACATCGCCTACACCGTGGAGACCGAGGGCGTGGAGCAGGAGGACTGGCAGAACGGCTGGCGCAAGTATTATCACCCCCTGGAAATCGGCAAACGTCTGGCGGTGGTGCCCTCGTGGCAGCAGTACGACACCGACCGGGTAAAGCTGATCCTTGACCCGGGCCTTGCCTTCGGCACCGGCGGCCACGAGACCACCAGCCTGTGCATGGAAGCGCTGGACGAGCGGGTGACCGGCGGCGAGCGGGTGCTGGACATCGGCACCGGCAGCGGCATCCTTGCCATTGCGGCGCTGAAGCTGGGCGCTGCTGTGGCCGAGGGCGTGGACATCGACCCTGTGGCCGTGCGCACCGCAGGCGAGAACGCCGCGTTGAACGGCGTGCAGGACAAGCTGACCGTGCTGGTGGGCGACCTTTCCGATAAGGCCAGCGGCAAATACGATATCATCACCGCCAACATCGTGGCCAACGCCATCCTGTCTCTGGCTCCTGCCGTGCCGGGCCTGATGGCGGAGGGTGCCACCTTTATTGCCAGCGGCATCATCGACAGCCGCAAGGATGAAGTGATCGCCGGGCTGGAAAAGGCCGGTCTTGCCGTTGTGGAAGTGAAGGAGAAGCGCGGCTGGGAGTGCATCGTCTGCAAGAAAGCGTAAGGAGATTTTATGCCGCACCGTTATTTTACCACCGAGATCTCTGACGGCACCGCCACTCTGCGCGGAGCCGATGCCCACCATCTTGCCCGCGTGATGCGCGCAAGGCTGGGCGATACTGTCATTCTATGCGACGGCAATGCCGTGGAATACACTGCCACCATCACCGGCTTTGGCGATGAGTGTGTGGAGTTCCGGGTAGAGCCGGGCTATCCCAGCGCCGCCGAACCCAGCGTGGAGGTCACTCTGCTGGCCGGCTACCCCAAGCAGGACAAGCTGGAGCAGATCATCAAGCACGGCGTGGAGCTGGGCGCAGCCCACATCGTGCCCTTCTTCAGCCGGTATTGCGTGGCCGCGCCCAAAAAAGAGGAGCAGAAGAACGAGCGCTACAACCGTATTGCAGCGGAAGCCGCCAAGCAGTGCGGCCGGGGCATTCTGCCGGATGTGGCCCTGCCGCTGCCGAACTTCGGGGCCGTGTGCCGCACCTTTGCACAGTACGACCTTGTGCTGTTCTGCTACGAGTGCGGCGGTGCGCCCTTGCGCGACCTGCTGGCCGCAGCAAAGCCCGCCGATGGTGAAAGACTGAAAATCGCCATCGTGACTGGTGCCGAGGGCGGCTTTGCCGCCGAGGAAGCCGAGATGGCCGCAAAGGCCGGTGCCAGAACGGTGGGCCTTGGCCCCCGCATCCTGCGGTGCGAGACCGCCCCGCTGGCCGTGCTTGCTTCGGTCATGACCCTGACGGGGAATCTGGAATAATGCTTTGTGCTGCCCGGCAGCGCCTGCGGGCCTTCCGGACAGCAACAAGGGGCCGCTCCTTTTCGGGAGCGGCCCCTTGTTTTTTTATTGTTCCACTGTGCAGACGCAGGGCAGATCAGTCAATGAGACCCTTGTCCTTTGCATTCTGCCAGGTAAGGCAGACGCGCAGCTTGCTGACCGGGAAGCACGGATGGAACTTGTTGTTGTCCTCGTCGAACTTCATCAGCTCCTGCTCCACCATCCAGTGTGCAGCCTTCTGGGCATCGGTATCGTCGGCGTCAATGTCCGCATACAGGTTCTCATCGGTCATGTTCTGCGGCTCCGGCTTGCCTGCACGCTCCCAGACCAGCTCTGCCAGTTCGATGCGGTTGGAAGGCAGAGGAAGGCCCTGCATGTTCATCAGACGGTAGATGCCGGTGCCGGTCTCATAGGCACCCAGGATTACAGCGCCGCCGATGATGACACCGGGCAGGACGGGGTCCACGGGGCCCACCGGGTCCACCGGGTCTACCGGGTCCACAGGCGGCTCCACGGGGTCCACGGCTTCGTACACGGCTCTGACCGTCACGTTGCCTTTGGGCATTTCAAAGTTCGCCGTGGTATGGTCCTCCTCATTGGGGAAGCTCAGCAGGTCATTCATTTCATTCTGTACAACGCCGTTCAAGATCACGATCCCGGCCCAGCCTGCGAACTTCTGTCCATCGGGGGCTGGGTCTGCGGTCAGGGTGACCGGGGTGCCTTCGTAGATCTCGTCATTGGGGTCAACCTTAGTGTCAACGCCCCCGACCTTGATCGTTGCCGTGGCATCCTTGGCGGTCAGGGTGTAGCCGGGTGCCCGTTGGGTCAGGTAATAATAGTGCTGTGCCTTGTCATACGCCACGCGGTAGTCATTCTGGCCCACAAGGTTCAGCTTGTTTGCATTGCCTGCGACCGTGAGCTGACGGCCTTCTTCCGGGTCGGCAACCTTGATGGTGGCGGGGGTGGTAAAGGTATCGCTGATGGTGATCTTCTTGCCGGACTCGAGGTAAATATCGCTGTCGTTCCCCTCAAACTCGGCGCTCTTCAGCTCTGCGGAGGCGTTTTCGCCCTTACCGAGATAAATGCCGTATTTGCTGTTTTGGATCGTGCAGTTCTCAACGACCAGATTGCCGCCGTTCACATAAGAGTAATCCGACCCTGCCGGTTCGCCCGAAGAAATGGCAGCATTGCCGCCCGTGCAATCCACAGTGGCACCATTGACGCTCAATGTGCCGCCGTTCCATACCTTCAGTGCAGGGGACTCGTAGTTAATAGGCTCATGGTTGATATACTCGTTGGTGTTGGTATAAGTACCGCCGAAAAGGTTGGCGGTGGCGCCCGTCACAAACACATCGCAGTAGGTTCCGGTGACATCGGCATTTGTGACGTTCAGCGTTGCATTATCGGAGGCGCGCAGCGTCGGACGTTGTATGAATACCTCGACGTCCTTATTGCGGGAGTAAGAGCCGCCGCCGACATCGACCCAACTGTTGATGGCGTCCAGGACCCAGCCCGCGCCGGAGGCTGTCACATAATTGAAGGACGATTTGGGGGAATTCATGATCAGAAACGTCGCGCTGTCGCTATCGTGGCAGTCGTAGGTGCCGCCATTGACGGTCACATTGGCTCCCTTATCTGTTTCAATAGCACACTGGATGGTTTTCAGGGTGAGATCGTCAAACGTCCAGTTGCCGCCGAGCAGATAGCATGCGGAGATGTCGTCACACTGCCAGTTATAGTTGCCGCCGTTAAGCACTGCGGTGCCCGTGAAGCTGTTTTCGGCATAGAAGCAACGGCTGAAGGCGAGGCCCCCCTCTGCCGTCGTGATGGTCTGCCCCTCAGCGTTGACGGTCACGCTATTGGCGTTGCGGACTGTAATAAAGTTCGCACAGTCTTTTTTATTCCCATCCTTTTTATCAAAGGTCGTTTCTCCGATGACGTTGATGACCACATCCTCGTCCTCAGCGTCGATCACGATCCCCTCTGTATAGGTACCGCTTATGGAATAAACCTTGCTGCCGCCATGCTCTTCAATGAAATTCTTGTTGATGATGTTGCCGCTGGTCAGGAGACAGGCCGCTGCCGCCTCTCCGGAGGGCTCTGCAGGCGCATCGGAATTTTCCTGTGCGCTCACAGTGCGTTCAAATTCTGTACTTCCCTCCAGAGCAAATGCGCTCACGGGAAGGACAGAGGTCATCATGCAGCCTTTTTTCGCCTGCCCGCACGTTTTAAACATTTAAAGTATAGCATTTCTGCAGCAAGGCGCAATCTTCATTCTGTACGAACCTTTTGGATACCCCCCCCCGTTTTTTCGTGCGTTCTGTAAAAAAATGGAAGAGAGAATGCTTTTGCAGCCGCAGAAAAAACAGCCCGGAACGACCCACAGATCGTTCCGGGCTGCTGTGTCAAAAATGGTTTGGAGCGTCAGAGCTCCAGCAGAGCTTTCTTCACATTCAAAAGGTTCTGCGGGCTCACCGAGAAGCTGCGCAGGCCCAGCTGCAGATACTGCACCGTGTTGGCCGGGTTGCCCACCGCAAGGCCGCAGATGGTCACCGGCACATTGCGCGCCTTTGCGGCATCCAGCACCATGGTGATGAGCTTTTTCATGGCCTTGCTGGCCGGGCGGTAGTAGTGCTCGGCGCTGGCAAGCTCCCGGTCTGCCGCGTGGGTGTACTGGGTCAGGTCGTTGGTGCCGACCACAAGAAAATCGACCCCGTGCTCTACAAATTCCTCAGCGGTCAGGCAGGCAGCGGGTACGCTGAGCATCACGCCGAACTTTGTATCTTCGTTGAACGCCACGCCGCGCTCCCGCAGGTGCTCGCGGCAGCGCTCCACCACACGCATGGCTGCGTCCCAGTCCTCCACATTCGTCACCATGGGGAACATCACCCGCAGCGGGCCGCGGGCGGCGGCGCGCAGCAGCGCACAGAGCTGCGTCTCGAACTGGTGGGGCTGGCGCAGACTGTTGCGGATGCCCCGCAGGCCAAGCTTGGAAGACTGCAGGCCCTGATAGGCGTCGGAAATGGTGCGGTCTGAGCCAAAGTCGAAGGTGCGCACCGTTACCGGGCAGCCCTTAGCGGCAGCAAGACAGGAGCAGTAGAAGAAATACTGTTCCTGCTCATCGAGGATGCGGCCCGGCAGCATCATGTAGCCGGTGCGCAGCAGGCCCACGCCCTGTGCACCGGACTGCATGGCCGTGTCGATGTCCTCCGGCCCAAAGCAGTTGGCCAGCAGCTCAAAGGGCTGGCCGTCCTTTGTCCTGCTGGGCAGAGCATGCAGCTGCCCCATCTCTTCGTTCTCGCGCTGCAGCTCGCAGATGCGGGTCTCGGCCTGCTGGCGGGCGGCAGCATCCGGGTCCAGCGTGCACTGGCCCCCGGTGGCATCCAGAATCACGGTGCGGCCGTCGCAGTCGTCCAGAAAATCCCGGCCCACCTGCACGATGCCCGGGATATTCATTGCCCGGGCAATGATGGCCGCGTGGCTCTGGCCGCTGCCCTCTGCCGTGATGATGCCTAAAATCATGCCGGAAGGCACGCTGAACAGGTCGGTGGGCATCAGCCGCTCTGCCGCAAGGATCACCGGGTGGTCCAGCGCCAGCCACATGCGGGGGCGGTTGGTGATGATGTTGATGACCCGGCGGCTTGCGTCGAGAATATCCACACTGCGCAGCTGCATGTAGGGATTATCCTTCATGTTGGCCAGCTGGTCGGCGTAGCGCTGGCCCACCTGATTCATGGCCGCTGCCGCGCCGATGCCTGCATTGATGCAGAAGCGCACCTCGTTCATCATGCCCTCGTCGTCCAGCATCATGCTCTGGAACTGGAAGATGGCCTGTTCGCTGGGTGCGGCACGGTCTGCCATGGATTCCAGCTCGTCCTGCGCCGTGCGGATGGCATCGGTGAGCAGCTGCAGCTCCCGGGACGGTTTAAAGGGGCCCACGGTCGTGGTCTCCACATGGTGCTCCAGACGGCTCACCTGCCCCAGCACAAGGCCGGGAGAAGCGCAGGAACCTTTATACACTTTCATGTTCGGTCACCTCCGGCAAAAGCTCGGCTTCCGGCGTGGTCAGGGTGCGCCAGACCAGCGCCTGCAAAAAGGTATTGGGCAGCAGCGCGGCCAGTGCGGCCCGCGCCGCATCGGCACTGCCCTCAAACAGCGGTGCAAAGCTCTGCATCCGTGCCTGATCGCACTTTGCAAGGAATGCATCGCACAAAGTATGGGTGGTGTAGTAATGGGCCGGGTCCACACCGGCATCTTCCGCGGCGGCTTCCAGCGGGGCAAGGTCGGCATCCTTCATCTTGGCCAGCAGCAGGGCCGCATCCGCCGTCAGGGTGACCGGGTATTTCTCCCGCACGGCCTTTTGCACCCGCTCAAATTTTGCGTGGAACGCAGCAGCGTCCGCGCAGCTCTGGGCATCACAGGAGACAGCATAGGCACACCCCCGCAGATATCCCATAGCGCGGCGGGTATCATAGTAGCCCAGCTCGATGTTGCGGCGGGCGGTGTCGGGGTCAAAGTGCAGGATATCGCCCAGCTCCCAGTAGCTGCGCACCATCACGGTGGGCAGGCCGGTGAGGTTGGGGCGGGTGATGCCCACGCCTTCCAGATCGACGCACACCAGTTCATCCGCGCCCATGCGTTTGGCAAGACCGGTGGGCATGTTGTCGCTGTAGCCGCCATCCAGAAACTTGACCCCGTCGATCTCCCGCGCACGCAGCGCCGGGAAGCAGGCAGCGGAGGCCATCAGGTAGTCCTTGACCTTTCCTGCCGGGATCTCGTCCAGCGTCAGCTCCCGGGGCTTTAAGCCCCGCTGCTCCACCGTGACAAGGCCGAAGCGGATGGGAGCCGCGCGCAGGGCATCCTCGTCCAGCACCCGCTCCACGATCTCTTCCAGCGGGGTCACATCCATGCCGCCGGCTTTCACCACGCTGCGCAGGAACTGGTGCAGGGCCGAAAGGTCGGCATCCTCCTCCGGCAGCTCCATCACATCCTTGCTGCGGATGGCCAGCCACATATCGCGGGCCGTCTCGTACTGGTCCAGCACGAACATGGCACCGTTCAGGCTGCCAACGCTGGTGCCGGTAATGATCTGCGGGTGCCAGTCCAGCTCCATCAGCGCGCGCCACACACCCACCTGATAGCTGCCCCTGGCTCCGCCGCCCGCCAGCACCAGAGCTTTGCACGGCGCTCTGCGATCATCCATTGCATCCGCCTCCTTTGATTGGTTCCGGTTTTGTTCAGATTATAGCATATTTCCAGAGAAATTTCTTCCGTTTTTTGTAAATTGATGCCTTTCTCCCGGCAAAGAAACATGGTATACTTGTCAGGATTTCAAAAGGAGGCATTCTCATGCACTGCAAGCAATGGATCTTTGATATGGACGGCACCCTGACCGACAGCATGACCGTGGTGTGGGAGGGTGCCCCCGACGCACTGCTGCGCCGCTATGGCCGCACCCCGCGGGGGGATCTGCGCGCCACACTGCTGAACATGGGAATGCAGGAGGGCGCACAGTATCTGATCCGGGAGTACGGCCTGCCGCTGACCGAGGAAAGCTATTTTTCCGTGATGCGCGAGGTGATCGCCGAATTGTACGAGACCGTGGAGCTGAAACCCGGCGTGCGCACGATGCTGGCAAAGCTGCAGGCCGAGGGCGCACGCATGTGCATCTGCTCCAACACCTGGGCCGAACAGTGCCGCACCGTGCTTACCCGGCTGGGCATCGCGCAGTATTTCTCCTTCATCGTGGAAGCGCAGGGCGTGCTGCACAAAAGCCGCCCGGAGGTGTTCTTTGAGTGCATGAGCCGTCTGGGCGGTGCAGATCCCGCCGCCTGCGCCGTGTGCGAGGATGCCGTATACGCCGCCGCCACCGCCCACAAGGCCGGGTATTACGTCATTGGCATCGCAGACCGCACCTCTGCCGCCGACGAGCCGGAGATGCGCCGCATCTGCAGCCAGTTCGTGCCCCAGTGGGATGCGCTGGACTGGACACGTGTGTAAGAAAAAAGGGCCGCAGCGTGCGGTTCTTTTCTTTATCTGATCCTTCTTTGCTCTTGCATTTTGTGCGCAAGAAGAGTATGATATTATAAATAGGACTGCCCCAAGGGGGAAGTGTCCTCATTTGTAAGAATACACTCTGTGATTTTTAATATAAAGGTATAATATCCGTAAAGAGGAGACCTTCCGTCATGAACAACCCACTCGTCAGCATTATCGTGCCTGTGTACAACGTGCAGAATAGTGTTGCCCGCTGTCTGGAGAGCATTTGTGCCCAGACATGGAAGGATATCGAGGTCATTCTGGTCAACGACGGGTCCCGGGACGAAAGCTTTTCCATCTGTGAGCAATTCCGTGAAAAGGACCCCCGCATCGTTCTGGTGGACAAATCCAATTCCGGTGTGTCGGAGACCCGCAACTGCGGCATGTCCCTTGCAAGGGGCAAGTATGTGCAGTTTGTGGACAGCGACGATTATCTCGACCCTGATTTTACCGAGCGGCTGGTGACTGCCGCCGAAGCGAACAACGCCGATCTGGTCATTGCACCTTACTGGATGGTGATTCCCGCCAACTCTTCCAAGGCCACGCAGGCACTGGAAAACCTGCAGGAGAACCTTGGCATCGATGCCGAGAAAAAGCCTGATGATATCCGTGAATACGGCTTCCTGCCCGAGGGCATCTACGACCGCGATACCTTTGCCCTGCGCCTGATGGAGAAGCCCGCATCCTTCTTCTACAGCGTGCTGTGGAACAAGCTCTACCGCCGGGATATTCTGGCAGACCATCATCTTCAGTTCACCAGCGAGGTGCGCTGGGCCGAAGACCTGGTTTTCAATCTGGAATACATTTTGTACGCCAATGTTTTCGTATCCATTTCCAAAGCGGGCTACCACTATGTGCAGAACCCCCAGAGCATCTGCCACACCCAGATCAATCTGGCTTCCATCGTGCAGAACAAACTGCAGGTGTTCCGCTATTACAAGGAGCTGTACACAAAGCTGGGCCTGTACGATCAGGTGCAGCCGCAGCTGTATAAATTCCTGACCGCGTTCTCCGAGAACGCCTATCCCTCCGGTTCTCCCCAGAAGATCATCATGGACATGGCCAACCGCTGGGGCTTTGGTGTTCTGGATGCTTCCGACAAGGAAAAGAAACACAAAACCGAACCTGATGCCTGATCTCCGGGCACGAAAAAAAGAGCCGTGAAAGCGGCTCTTTTTTGTTTGCCATTTTACCGGTCGATCCAGCTGCGGAAGGCTTCGCGCACTGCACCCTCCCGTCCGCGCGGGATGGGGATGCGCGCACCGCTGCACATCTGCAGCTCACCCGCCGTCAGCAGCTGTGCCGCCGCCAGATTGACCACATAGGAGCGGTGCGGCTGCAAAAAACGCCCGTCTTCCAGCAGCGGCTTTGCTACCTCGGCAAAGGACACCCGCAGCGAAAGGGACACCACATCCTCGCCGCTGAGCAGATGGAAGTGAACCACATGGTGGGTGCACTCCAGATATTCGATCTGCGCATAGGCCAGCGCCCGCAGGCCTTCGGCGGTGGCAACGGTCATTGCCGGGCCGTACTCCGGCTCTGTGGCGCGGGCAAGCAGGGCCGAAAGCTCCTGCTGGTGCACCGGCAGAAGCAGATACTGCATGGCATCCACCCGGAAAGCGCTGTAGGCGTGGGCCGGTGTGCGGGCCGCAAAGGCCAGCGGAGCCCTGCGGCCCCGGCGGCGCAGCTCCGCAGCCGCCGAAAGCCCTGCCGGGGCCGCTACAGCGCCCAGCTCGATGAGATACAGGTCAAACCGTTCTCCCTCGGTGTCCCGGCGCAGCAGCGCATCTGCATCCGGCAGCTGCTGCACGATGCACGCATCCTGCCGCCGGGCAAAATATTCCATGCACTGGCGTTCCAGCCCGCTGCGCAAGGCCGCGTCCGGGCTGCATACCGCAATGTGAAATACCATCTCACATTCTCCTTTCCGCCAGCCGCCCGCCTTGATTTTTGCGCAGGGCTGGAGTATGATAAATAAAACTTTGCTGCATCGAAAAAAGAAAAAACGGAGGGACCCGCCATGCCGCAGCCGCTTGTCAGCGTTATTGTGCCCGCCTATAACGCGGCGGGCTTCATCTCCCGCTGTGTGGAGAGCATCACATCCCAGAGCTACCCGGAGCTTGAGATCCTTCTGCTGAACGACGGCTCCACCGACGACACCCTTGCTGTCTGCCGGAAGCTTGCTGCCGCCGACAGCCGCATCCGTGTGGTGGACAAGCCCAACACCGGCGCAGCAGACACCCGCAGCTGCGGCCTTGCCCTTGCCCACGGCGAATACATCCAGTTTGCGGACAGCGACGATCACCTGCTGCCGGGCTGCACCGCAAACCTGGTGGCTGCTATGCAGCGCAGCCATGCCGACCTTGTGCTGGCTCCCTACCGGATGATGGTGCCCCGCAAGGATGGCGGCTATGACACCCGGGAGTACAGCCTGCTGCCCGCCGGGGTGTACAACAAGGTGGATTACCTGTGGCAGCTCACCGGCAATGCCGCTGCCTTTTACTACGGCGTGCTCTGGAACAAGCTCTACCGCCGGGATCTCATCCAGATGGCGCACATCCGGTTCGAGCATGTGGTATACGCCGAGGACCAGCTGTTCAACACCCGGTATCTGCAGGTGGCACAGCGGTTTGCCGCCATCGACGAAGCCGCCTACTGCTACATCCAGAACCCGCAGAGCGTATGCCATACGCAGGTGAGCGCGGCGGACATGCTGCGCCACCGCAGCCGGATGTACCACACCTACAAGGAACTGTGCATCCAGCTGGGCGTGTACGATAAATTCCGCCTGCGGCTGCACGGCATCTATCTGAGCCTGTTTGAAAGCCCTCTGCCCAACGGCCCGGTGCAGAAGCTTTCCGACGCATTTGCCCGCACCCACAGCCGCATCTGAGAAAAGGAGAACCTATGGAATTTCCCCTTGTAAGCATCATCGTGCCCATGTACAACACTGCCGGGTGCATTGCCCGCTGTGTCAAAAGCATTTGCGCCCAGACTTATAAAAGCATTGAGATCCTGCTGCTGAACGATGGCTCCACCGACGACACCCTTGCCGTCTGCCGCGCCCTTGCCGCCAGCGACCACCGCATTGCACTGGTGGATAAAACCAACACCGGCGCAGCGGATACCCGCAATCAGGGCATTGCGCTGGCCCACGGCAAATACATCCAGTTTGTGGACAGCGACGACTGGCTGGCCCCCGATTTTACGGAAAAGCTGGTCTCCGCCGCCGAGGCCCACACCGCCGATCTTGTGATCGCGCCCTTCTGGATGGTGTACCCGGAAAACTATGTGGAGCACATCCGCCCATGGGAAAAGGCGCTGCAGCATGTGCTCCAGCGCAATCCGCCCCGCACCCGGGCCTATGGCTATCTGCCTGCCGGGGTGTACACCGGACAGGAGTACGCAAAGCATCTGATCCAGAAGCCGAACACCTTCTACTATGGCAGTCCCTGCAACAAGCTCTACCGCCGTGACCTCCTGCGGAAGCACAGTCTCCATTTCCGCAAAGAATTGTTTGCGGAGGATCAGCTGTTCAACACCGAATATCTGCGTTTCGTGCACACTGCCGTTTCCATCCCGGACATCGGCTATTACTACCTGCAGAACGGCCAGAGCGTCTCCCACTCCAGAGTGACCACCGCCGACATCCTTTCGCTGCGGCGGCGGGTGATGCTCCTGTACCGGGACATCTACACCGAACTTGGCATCTACCCGGAAACGCGGGCGGCCATCCTGCGTTCGCCCTTTGGCGAAAACGAGTTCACTCTTCCGCCGCTGGACACCCCACAGACGCACTGCTGCAAGCTGTGACCCTATAAAAAGCACCCGGCTGCCGCCGAGAGCCGCTCTGGCTCCTGCACGGCTCCGGGTGTTTTTTGCGCTTTCTCAGCAGCCGATGGCGGCACACTTCTCCGCCAGCCAGCTGCGCTCTTCGTCGTTCAGGTGCGGTGCCAGCTTTGCAAACACCTGACGGTGGTAATCGTTCAGCCATGCGATCTCGTCCTTATCCAGCACACCGGGCAGGATGGGAGAGGTGGCAATGGGCACAAACATCAGCGGTTCAAAACCAAGGAAGGTACCGTACTGGTTATCGGCCTTGTGCACGCACACCAGCTCGTTCTCGATGCGGATGCCCACGAGGTCGGTCTCGTAAACGCCCGGCTCGTCGGTGACCACCATGCCGGGACGCATCCGGGTGGTGTTGCGGCTGTTCAGGGCATGGGGGCCTTCGTGCACGTTGCCCACAAAGCTGACGCTGTGACCGGTGCCGCAGCGGTAGTTGATGAGGTGCCGCCACAGCGGTTCCCGGGCAATGGTGTCGATCATCTTACACTCGCAGTAATCCAGCCAGACGGCCTTGGCAAGGTCGATGTGGCACTGCAGAGTCCATGTGTAGAAGCGCTTTTCGTCCTCGGTCAGCGGGCCAAGCGGGTAGGTGCGGGTGATGTCGGTGGTGCCGTCCATGTAGGTGGCACCGCTGTCCACCAGCAGAAAGCCCTTCTTTTCCAGCACAGCGTGATCTTCCGGGGTGGCGTGGTAGTGCATCATGGCTGCGTTGCCGCCGTAGGCCGCAATGGTGCCAAAGCTTTCCACAAGGAATTTATCGTCCGCACTGCGGTACTTGTGCAGAATTTCATCCACCGTCAGCTCGGTCAGGGTCTCACCGGCAGCAAGGCGGCTTTCCATCTCGATCTGGAACCGCACCATGGCCACAGCGTCCCGGGTATGGGCCTGCTTTGTGTGGGCAAGCTCCGTTTCGTTCTTCACGCCCTTCATCATCAGCAGCGGGTCGGTGCCGTCCTTCACGGTGAGGGCAGGGTTCTGCTCCAGCACCTGATACACGGCGTAGTTCACCGTGGCGCACTCGGCCAGCACGGTCTGAGGTTCCGTCTCAGCAGCGAGGAACTTCAGCACATCATCATACTCCGCCAGCGTGATGCCGTTGGCTTCCAGCTCTGCCTTTGCCTCCGGGGTGACGCGGGCCGTGTTGATGAAGAGTACCGCGCGGCGGGGGGTCACATAGCAGTAGGCCATGGCATAGGGAGTGCACTCAATGTCCATGGCGCGCAGGTTCAAAAGCCATGCCAGATTATCCAGCTTGCCCACAAACTGAGCGGTGCAGCCCAGCTCCTTGAGCTTGCTGCGCAGCTGATCCAGCTTTTCCGCCGGGGAGAAGCCCGCATATTCCTTCGGCAGGATCCACGCTGGGGTATCCGGCAGGGCAGGGCGGCCCTCCGTCCACAGCTCGTCCTCAAGGTTCAGGGTCTTGATGGAAGCACCCTTCTTTTCCAGTGCCTTTTTCAGGTCGTTCACGAGGGCCGTGCTGGCGGTCAGGCCGCACAGGCCCAGTGCTTCGCCCTCATTCAGGGCATTTGCGCAGTATTCCTCCACGGTGGGCACGCCGGGTTCCCCCATGCGCTGCAGCTTGATCTCGGTACCCGCAATTTCCTTCTCGGCCTGCACAAAATAACGGCCGTCGGCCCACAGGGCGCTCTCGGTGCGGGTGACCACGAAGTTGGAGTTCTCGCCGTGGAACCCGGAGAACCAGGTCAGGCTGGTGTAATGGCAGGGCAGGTATTCGCTGGCGTGGGGATCACCCACAGGGATCAGATAAACGGCCACGCCGTTTGCAGCCATGGCGGCACGCAGCGCGGCAAGGCGCTCGGGTACGGTATTCATGCTCATAATGACAGCTTCCTTTTTTCTATGGCCGGACCGCCGGAAAAGCCCCCGGCGGCAGGGAATTTTTCTGTGTCCTATTGTATCATTCCGGGAAAAAGATTGCAATGCAGGGGCGGGACGGTTTGGAATGACCTCCGCTTGCGCTCTGGCCATGTTCAGCGGAAAAATATTTTTATATTTGTGGTTCAGAAACGCCTGCGGGCGTTTCTGAACCACTGTTTCACCAGAAGGGTTTGCAGTTTCCGGCGTAAGCGCCAAGTTTGCGGGCACGCCAGAGGCTCCCTCCCCGAGGGAGCTGGCAAAACCGTCAGGTTTTGACTGAGGGAGTTCGTTCTCCCTCAAAATGCCGCCAATTTGCAAAAAAAGTTACAATTTTTTCTTGAAAAAGGCGGTTTTCCCATTGACAGCCTTGTTATAATAGGAGTGTAAGTTTTTTGAGCCAGCACTCTGCGGCTCTGTGTGCTATTCGAAGAAAGAGGCAATTGAATCATGACCAAAATCGATATTTTCTCCGGCTTCCTTGGTGCCGGTAAAACTACCCTGATCAAAAAGCTCATCAAAGAGGCCTTTGCCGGCCAGCAGGTGGTGCTGATCGAGAACGAGTTCGGCGAGATCGGCATTGACGGCGGCTTTCTGAAGGAAAGCGGCATCCAGATCAACGAGCTGAACGCCGGCTGCATCTGCTGCTCTCTGGTGGGCGACTTCCGCACCGCCCTGCAGCAGGTGGTGGAGCAGTACCACCCCGACCGCATCGTCATCGAGCCCTCCGGCGTGGGCAAGCTCTCCGATGTGACCCGCGCTGTGGAAGGCGTGGCCGAGCATCTGGATGTGCAGCTGAACAGCTTTGTCACCGTGGCCGATGTGAACAAGGTGAAGATGTATATGAAGAACTTCGGCGAGTTCTACGACGACCAGATCAGCCACGCAAGCTGCATCCTGCTCAGCCGCACCCAGACCGCCAGCGAAGAGAAGATCGCCGCTGCGGTCGCCATGCTGCGCGAGAAGAACCCCACCGCTACCATCGTGACCACCGCATGGGACGAACTGACCGGTGAGCAGATCCTGAAGGCCATGTCCACCAAGGACGACTTCAAGGCAGAGCTGATCGCCATGGCTGCAAAGGCCAATGAGGAGCACGCCCACGAGGACGAGGAAGAAGAGCATCACCACGATCATGACGACCACGACCATTGCTGCTGCGGCCACCATCACGACCACGATGATGACGACGAGGACGAGCACGAGTATCACCACGATCACGATGAAGATGATGATCACGATGAGCATGAGCACCATCATCACGATCATGATGACCATGACCATTGCTGCTGCGGCCACCATCACGACCACGATGATGACGATGATGACGACGAGCACGAGCATCATCACGACCATGACGGCCACTGCTGCTGCGGCCATCACCACCATCATCATGACCACGATGCCGACGAGGTATTCACCAGCTGGGGCGTCGAGACGGCCCGCAAATTCACCAAGGCAGAAGTGGAGCACGCCCTCACCGAGCTGGATACCGGCAATTACGGCATGATCCTGCGCAGCAAGGGCATCGTGAACGGCGGCGCAGACGGCTGGCTGGAGTTCGACTATGTGCCCGGCGAATGGGAAGTGCGTGCCCGCGGTGCAGATGTGGGCGGCAAGCTGGTCGTGATCGGCTCCAAGCTGAACGAAAAGGCCATTGCAGAGCTGTTCGGCTGCTGAGCTTAAAGTAAAAAGGAGAAACCATTCCTATGGCAAAAGAAATTCCGGTCTACCTGTTTGTGGGCTTTCTGGAAAGCGGCAAGACCAAATTCATTCAGGAGACCTTTGAAGACCCCAACTTCGACTCCGGCGACAAGACCCTGCTGCTGATCTGCGAGGAGGGCGAAGAAGAGTATAATCCCAAAAAGTTCGCCTTTCCCGGTGTGACCGTCAAGGTGCTGGAGGACAAGGCCGAGCTGAACCCGCAGAATCTGCTCAAGCTGGAAAAGGAATCCGGTGCAGGCCGTGTGGTCATTGAGTACAACGGCATGTGGCTGCTGCAGGATCTGGCCGAGGCTCTGCCCGAGAGCTGGATCGTGTACCAGTGCATCGCCACCGCCGACGGCACCACCGCCCTGACCTACGCCCGCGACAACTCCATGCGCAGCCTGCTGCTGGACAAGATCGCCCGCAGTGAGCTGATCGTGTTCAACCGCGCTGAGGCCGTGAACAACGATGCCGCCCGTCAGGAGCTGCACAAGCTGGTGCGTCAGGCTTCCCGCAAGTGCGATATCGCCTACGAGTTTGCCGACGGCAGCGTGGCCTACGACGATATCCCTGATCCGCTGCCCTTTGACATCAACGCGGACATCATCGACGTTCCGGATGACGATTTCGGCATCTGGTACATGGACTGTCAGGACGAGCCCCAGAAGTATACCGGCAAAACGGTCAAATTCCTTGCACAGGTGTGTCAGACCAACCGTGCCGGCAAGAACAGCTTCGTGCCGGGCCGTTTCGCCATGACCTGCTGCGTGCAGGACATCCAGTTCGTTGGCTTCCCCTGCAGCTACGATGGCTACAAGGCGCTGGAGCAGCGCGCATGGGTGCGGGTGACCGCAAAGGTAGGCTACAAGTTCCATAACATCTACCGCGGCAAAGGCCCGGTGCTCACCGCCATTTCGGTGGAGCCTGCCGAAAAGCCGCTGAACGATGTGGTAACATTCTCTTGATCTGATCTTTCAAGGAGGTCCCGGCATGAAAACACTGTTTCGTATCCTTGGCACGGCCGCTGCTGTGGCCGTTACCGGTGCTGCCATTGTGGCACTGGACAAGATCCTGAACCAGAAAGACCCGCTCCATGTGGAGGAAGTAGAGTTCCCGGAGGACGCCGAGCAGAACGCTGAGGAAGCCGCCAAGACTGCCGAAGCCTACGCCGAAGCGGAAACCAAAGCCTCCGATGCTGCCAACGAAAAGGCTGCAGAAGAAGCTGCGCCGGAAGCTCCTGCCGAAGAAGCCTCTGCCCCGGCGGCACCCGCGGAGGGCGGTGAGAAGCCGGTGTTCGACCCGGAAGCTCCCAACCAGAACCCTGTGGAAGCAGGCCCCGCCGTTGCTCCCAAAGACGAGAGCGGAAAATTCGACCCCACCAAGATCGCCGAAGCCAGCGACTTTGGCGACTGGGAAGAACAGGGCTGCAAAGGATAACCTATGACCCAAAAAGGGACGATGTGATGTTCACATCGCCCCTTTTTTGTTATTGTCCTCTTGCCAGCTGCTGCAGCTTTTTCCTGTCCAGCACCTGCACGCCGCCCCGGAACAGCCGCACCCAGCCCTCCTGCGCAAAGTATTTCAGCATCCGGCTCACCACCTCGCGGGCAGACCCCATGTATTTTGCCATCTGGTCGTGGGTCATGCGCACCTCATCACCGCTGGTCTTGGCCAGCTCATCGGTGAGAAAAATGGCAAGCCTGCGGTCTGCGCTCATGAACAGCACCTGCTGCATGGTCCACATGCTGTCGGAAAAGCGCTCCGCCGTCATCTGGTAGGCGTAGCAGCGCACATGCACGTTCTGCTGCATCAGCCTGCGGAAAACGCCCGCGCTGATGCAGTAGGCCTCGGTGTCCTCTTCGGCATCAATATACAGGTCGATGTTCACCGAGTCCATCACGCAGGATGCCGACAGGATGCACACCTCCCCGCCGAACAGGCGGTAGAGCGTCACGTCCCGCCCGTCCTCCGAGAGCAGGTAGGCCCGCAGCTGGCCCGAGCGCAGCAGCAAAATGCCCACGCAGCTTTCCAGCGGGCTGTGCACCCTTGCCCCCTTTGCGTAGTGCACCGGACGGGTATAGCGGCAGAGCATGTCCTGTTCGTCGGGTGTCAGGTCGTTCCAGAAGGGAAAACCTTTGGCCAGACAATCGCGGTGTTCCTTTGTTGTTTCCGACATTGCTTTTCATCCTTTCCGCAGGGCCTTGGCGGCTTCAGTACCCGCCTGCGCGCCCTCATACACGGCCTTTGCCACCTGCAGAAGGCCGCCGGTGCAGTCACCCGCCGCATACAGGCCGGGCACGGTGGTCTGCATTTTTTTGTCCACCACGATGCGGTTCCCGTTCACCTCTGCGCCGATCTTCCTAGCCAGTGCGGTGCTGCCCGCCACGCCCAGTGCCACAAATACACCGCTGACAGGCAGCTGCACACCGCCTGACAGCTGCACGCCGGTGACAACGGTTTCGCCCAGAACAGCCTCCACGGTCTGCGGATAGACTGTGACCTCCGGCGGGAAGTCCGCCGTCAGCGGTGCGCCGTTGGTCAGCAGGGCAACGCTTTTTGCCACCGGCAGCAGAGCCTGCACCTCGTGCAGGGCGTACTCGCCGCTGCCCAGCACCGCCACGTCCTTTCCACGGTAGAAAAAGGCGTCGCAGGCGGCACAATAGCTCACGCCGTGCCCCTCCAGCCCGGCAAGGCCCGGGATGCGCGGCACCGCCCGGGATGCACCCGTGGCAAGGATCACAGCGTCCGCCGGGTAATTTTTATCCACTGTTTCTACGGTGAGTTTATCCATATAGGTCAGGCCCACGGCTTCGGCTGTGACGAATCTCACACCAAGGCGCTTTGCATTCTCGATGCTGCGGCGTTCCAGTTCCGCACCGGAGACCGGCTCGGCAAAGCCGTAATAGTTTTCAATTTTTTCGGCGCGGTCCAGCGCACCGGGGCCTTTGGTGAGCACCGTGGTATCCACACCGGCGCGGACAGCGTACAGCGCGGCGGATACGCCTGCCGGGCCGGAACCTATAATGATGATGCTGGGCATGGGAAAACCCTCCTTCGGATGCATTTTTCTACAGTATACACCTTTTTTTGAAAAATTTCCGTGACCGGGTCGCAAAGCATCGGTTTTTCGGACGGTCCCGCTCCGGTTCGCTGTCAGCGGATCGTCCCATGCACAAACGCGCTGTCGTACAGGAATCTTCCTGCTCGGCAGCGCGCTTTTTTCTTTCAGAACACCAGCTGCACCAGCAGCACATAGCACAGCGTACCGCCTGCGACACTGAGCAGGGTCTCATGCTTCCACTTGTGCAGGCCCACCGTCACCAGCAGGGCGATGGCCTCCGGAATGCCGCGGCTGCCCGCAAAGGGGGTGACGCTTTTCAGGCAGTAGACGATCAGCATACCAAAGATGGCGGCAGGCAGCACCCGGCCCAGATACCGCACCACCTCCGGCGGCTGCTGATCCTTGGAAGAGAACACCACAAAGGGCAGAAAGCGGGTGAGCATGGTGGCGGCGGTGCACACTGCAATGGTCAGGCCCATCTGGACTGCGGTCATGCGCCCACCTCCTCGCCGCTTTTTTCTGCTTCAGTGCCTTCGGCCTTTTCGATCGGTTTACGCAGGGCCAGCAGCAGGATCAGGATGCATCCCATGGAGGGCAGCAAAAAGCTGCCGGATCCAAAAAACACCAGACACGCCAATGGGGCGGCAAGGCCGATCAGGGCGCTGTAGTGCTGCCGGTCCTTTTCCCACTGGTTGAGAAAGATCACCGTGAACATGGCGGTCATCACAAAGTCCACACCCTCGGTGCTGAAGGGCAGCACCGAGCCCACCACCGCGCCAAGACCGGCACTGGCCACCCAGTAGCACTGATCCAGCAGGGTGATGAAGAACATGAACCAGCCCCTGTCCACCCCTTCCGGCGGCTCGGCCGAACAGGTGATGGAAAAGGTCTCATCGCTCATGGCAAAGATCATATAAAAGCTGCGCAGGCCGTAGCCCTTGTAGCGCTCCAGCATGGCAAGGCCGTAGAACAAATGCCGCGCCTGGATCATCAGCGCCATCAAAAAGGCCGAAAGGGGTGAGAACGCGCTCAGCAGCAGGCTTGCCAGCACAAATTCCAGCGAACCGCCGTAGACCACCGTGCCCATGAGCATGGGCATCCACACCGGCAGGCCCAGCGACTGCACATAAATGCCATAGCCCATCCCCAGCACAAAATAGCCCGCCAGCACCGGGATGGTCTGCGGTGCGGCGGCGCGCAATGCCCGCCATACGGTGCTCTGCCGCCTTGTCAATTGTTGTTCGGTTACATGTTCCATTGGTCTTTCCCTCAAAATACGATGCCGGTTTCCTCTTTGGCCTCATTGCCGCCGATAAACCTATTCTCTCGATATGAATATGTCTGTATTATAACAGGTCTCACGGCTTTTGCAAAGGTGTATCCCCACTGCTTTTGGCAGAACGACAGATTTTTTCTTTAAATTTTATGCAATTTTTAACGGATACAAAGTGACTCGCGGTCAGTGCTTTATTATTTTAATGCAGTAAAGGTTCTTTGCAGGATCCTGTTCCTGAAATATCCCTAAATGCCGTTTGTGCTTTAGTCATACTCATTTGACAGATGCCGCCTTTTCCGGTATCCTGTCCGTATCACAAGGACGGCTGGCCGAAAACACCCGCCTTTTTTCGTTCATTCTGTATTTGGTGGGAGGACATTTTATGGCAACCATGAAGGACATCATCCAGAGCCCGCTGCTGCTGGCGCTGGGCCTGTTCGCCAGCTCTGCCAGCGGCAGCAAGGTGGTCAAGGGCGGCATCAAGGGCGTGCTGCCGGTGCTCATCATCATGACAGTGCTCTCCCTCGCCGCACGCCTTGCAGGCTACGGCTCCGTGCTGGGCGGCCTTGTGGGCATCTTCATCATCGTGATGCTGCCCATCGGCGTCCTTACCTCCTATGTGCTGTGGAAGAAGGGCAGGATCCAGGTAGTAGATAAAGAGCAGAAGTAAGGGGAAACAAAAGAACTCCCGGACGGATGTCCGGGAGTTCTTTGTTGCTTATTCTGCCTTTTCGTCCTTCTTGAGCATATCCAACTCGGGCATCAGCTCGGTGCTCACAATGGTGAGCATCTCCTCCAGCTTTGCACAGTCCTCGGGGGAGAAGCGCTCTCTTGCGCGCTCCACCACAGTGTGCAGATAGGAATAGCTGATGTTGTAGTAATCGATATACTTCTGGGTGGGGCGCAGGTGATACTCGCGCCGGTCGGTGGTGGACTGGATCTTTTCCACATAGCCCTTCTTCACCAGACTGCCGATCTTATACGCCGCGTTGGGGGTGGAGATCTGCATCATGCGGGAAAACTCCGCAATGGTGGGTTCGCCCATGGCCATGATGCCCTCCATGCAGAAGGACTCCACCGTGGTCAGCGTGGCTTCCCGGGTGGCAAAACGCTGAAAAATGTTCTGGTAGAAATGCAGCTTGAATTTGGTGTATACGTCCTGAAATGCCTGTTCCAGCATAGGTCGTGTGCCTCCGATAGTTCATTTTATTTAAAAATACCACGTTTTGGCCGCGGCGCAAAGCGAAACAGCTGAATTTTGGGCAGGAATTTATTCTGCCGCCTTTTTGTTCGTGCGCACACGGATCACGCTGAGCACCACCAGCTCTACGGCAATGGCAACGGCCAGCAGGATCAGCGAGGTGAACAGGCTGCCGTTTGCGCCAAGGAAAGCCTGTGCAATGCCCGTGATCACATAGCACACTGCCGCGCAGGAAGCCGCCGTAATGGCGTAGGGCAGCTGGGTGGACACATGGTTCACATGGCTGCAGTGGGCACCGGCGGATGCCATAATGGTGGTGTCCGAGATGGGGGAGCAGTGGTCACCGCAGACGGCACCGGACAGGCAGGCCGCAATGGAGATGACCAGCATCTCGCCCTCCGGGAAGGCATGGCACACGATGGGGATGAGGATGGAGAAGGTGCCCCAGCTCGTGCCGGTGGCAAAGGCAAGGAACACTGCCACAAGGAAGATGATGACCGGCAGCATGTACTGCAGCGCTGCAGCAGAGCCACTCAGCAGGTTGGCAACGTAATATTTTGCGCCCAGCAGGCCGGTCATGCCGGACAGGGTCCATGCGAGGGAGAGGATCAGCATGGGGCTGACCATGGCCTTGAAGCCCTCGGGAATGCAGGCGGCAAAGTCCTGAAAGGTCATCACATTGCGCACGCGGTAGAACACAAAGGTGAACAGCAGGGCAATGCTGCTGCCCAGCACCAGACCTGCAGAAGCGTTGCAGTCCGCAAAGGCGGTAACGAAGTCCACGCCCTCAAAGAAGCCGCCGGTGTAGATCATGCCGAAGATGCAGGCCACGATCAGCACCAGCACCGGGGCGATCAGGTCCGCCACATGGCCGCGGATGTCGGTGCCATCGTCCACATCGTTGCCGTAGGGACGGTCGGCGGTGGTAAACAGGTCGCCGTTTTTGGCGTTGTCCTCGTTGAGCTTCATGGAGCCAAAGTCCGTGCCGGTGAAGATGAGGAACAGGCTCATCACGAGGGTGAGCAGGGCATAGTAGTTATAAGGAATGGTGCGCAGGAACATGGTAAAGCCGTTGATGCCGGAGCCTTCCGGCACGCTGGAAGTGACCGCAGCTGCCCAGCTGGACACCGGTGCAATGATGCACACGGGTGCTGCGGTGGCATCGATCAGGTAGGCCAGCTTTGCGCGGGACACCTTCTGCCGGTCGGTGACGGGGCGCATGACAGAGCCCACGGTCAGGCAGTTGAAGTAATCGTCCACGAAGATCATCACACCCAGCAGCAGGGTGGAAAACTGCGCACCGGCCCGGGAGTGGATGTGGGTGGAGGCCCAGCGGCCGAAAGCTGCCGAGCCGCCGGCCTTGTTCATCAGGGCCACCAGAATGCCCAGCATCACCAGAAAGATCAGAATGCCCACATTGCTGCTGTCCGACAACTTGGCCACCATGCCGCCGTCTTCGTTGAAGAACAGGGTGTTGATGGCCAGCTCCAGATTGCCATTGGCATACAGCAGTGCACCGGATGCGATGCCCACCAGCAGAGAGGTGTACACCTCCTTGGTGTTCAGCGCCAGCACAATGGCGATCACCGGCGGCAGCAGCGAAAAGATGGTGCTGTACACCGCACAGGTATAGGTGGACGGGTCCGCGATCTTGCCGGGCGTTGCCGCTGTGCACCACAGCAGCAGGGCAAACACCAGCAGAGCTGCGAACCATGAAAGGTTCTTGTTTTTCATAACGGATTCCTCTTTTTTCAAATTTCCGGGGATGCATACCCCTCTTTGCGCAGGAAAAACTATCCCCATCGAATGCAAAGGGAGGTGTGCGCCGCGCCGGACTATAAAGCGATGTATTTTGAGCTGTTCCGGGCCAGCGTGCAGGCCGCCCAGCTCTTGCAGGACGCGCAGAAGCGTGCCGAGCAGCACCTGCTGGAAGCTGACCCGCCGCCGATCCGATTGGAGCAGACAGAGCAGACGGATGAAGAATAGTTTTCTTCGGTCAGCGTCCTCGCCCTCTCAGTCACCTTCGGTGCCAGCTCTCCCAAGGGGAGAGCCTTTGGCAAAACCGGGAACTTTACCGTACTGCCAAAGCCTCCCTCATTGAGAAAGACTTCCCCCGGCCGGGGGAAGATGTCGTGTAAGCGACAAAAAGGGGAACGGTGGCATCGCGCAGCGATGACGGAAGGAGTTTTACCCCTTCTTCGCCTCCGCCTTGGCTGCGAACTTTGCGTCGTTCACCACAAAGCGCTCGTGGGTGCCGCCGCCTACAGGGCCTTTTTCGTCGTGCAGGGCCACCTTGAAGGTGAGCTTGCGGCCTTCTACCGCCACCAGCTCGCTCTCGCAGGTCACGGTCATGCCCACGGGGGTGGGGGCGGTGTGCTCCAGCTCGAGCTTGGTGCCCACCGAGCCATTGCCCTCGCCCAGCGCGTCGGCCACGCTCATCCAGCAGGTTTTTTCCGCCAGAGCCACAAGGGCCGGGGTGGCAAACACTTCCAGCGTGCCGCTGCCCATGGTCTTTGCGGTATTGGCTGCGGTGACGAGCACGCTCTGTTCCCCGCGGATACCGGTTTCCAATGTCATATACTTTCCTCTCCTTTTGCGCGCCGTATGGCGCATTTTATTTTTGAACACCTTTATAAGATACCACATTTTGCACCAGAACGCACCCTATTTTGCACTTTTTTGTGAATTTCTCTTTTTCTTTTTGCGCAAACGGGCTGCCAAGTCCTCTCTCTTTGGGAGAGGTGGCACCGAAGGTGACGGAGAGGGCGAGGACACGGACCATGCGGCGACCTCTTTTTTGTTTTTGCCTTCCCTCCAATCCGCATCCTTATTGCGATTCAAAAACGCAAATTTTCTGCGTTTTAAGGCAAATTTCATCAATTTAGAGCAGACGCCGAAAATCTTTAAAAAAGCCTTGACAAGGAGCATTCCGCGTGATACTATGAACACATGAACAAGCGTTCATGTGAATCCACAACGAAGGGAGACGTCAACATGGCGGAAATAAAGGAAGCAATGCCCGCGCCGCAGCCGGAAGCCTTGGATATGCCGGACGACGAGGTGCTGTACGAGTTGGCCGACCTGTTCCGGGTGTTCGGCGACTCCACCCGCATCAAGATCCTGTATGCGTTGCACGACAACGAGCTGTGCGTGCAGGACATTGCAAACGCCGTGCAGCTGAGCCAGTCGGCGGTGAGCCATCAGCTGCGGGTGCTCAAGGATTCCAAGCTCGTGCGGTTCCGGCGCGAGGGCAAAACCGTTTACTACGCACTGGACGATGACCATGTGCGCAGCATCCTCTCCATGGGGATGGATCATATCGAAGAATAACGAAAGGCTGGTATTACTTATGAAGAAGAGCTACAAGATCGAAGTGGACTGCGCAAACTGCGCTCAGAAGATGGAAGACGCTGCCAACACCGTTGCAGGCGTGGCAAGTGCTACCGTCAGCTTTATGACCCAGAAGATGAAGGTGGAGTTCTCTGAAGGTGCAGACCCCCACGACACCATGGTGAATGTTCTGGCCGCCTGCAAGAAGGTGGAGGACGACTGCGAGATCTTTGACATCTGATGCGCGGCAGGTTGCTGCACACGATCAACAGCCTCGCCCTCTCCGTCACCTGCGGTGACACCTCTCCCTTTGGGAGAGCTGGCAAATCCAAAGGATTTGACTGAGAGGGCGAGCCCGCTAAAGAAAAAAGCATCTGCAGCAAGAATTCGTAGATTTTCTGAGAGCTCAAACGAATGTGCAGATGCTTTTTACTTTGTGTGCGATTGTGTTGTGCAATAACTTTTTCTGTTGAAAAATCAGACAGTTTTCAACAGTTTCCACTCAGTTTTCAACACCGTTTGCGGAAAAACCGTAAAATAAACGTGGAAAAGCGCTTTTACGCCTGAAAAACTGTGTGGAAAACACGGGTAAAACCGTGGAATATCCATTTTTATGGGGAAAAGTTGTTGAAATCCCCGCCCGCCGCAGCGTGATGCGGCCCATGGATCCCGCAAAAAGGAGCGTTTTGTATGAACAAAAAGCAGAAAAAGAACCTGCAGCGCATCATCATTGCGCTGATTTTGGTGCTCATCCTCAAGCTTTTGCCCCAGTTCCCCACGCCGGTGGAGCTGGTACTGTACTGCATCCCGTATCTCGTGGTCGGCTGGGACGTGCTGCGCAAGGCACTGCTTGGCATCAAGAACCGTCAGCCCTTTGACGAGTGCTTCCTGATGGCCGTTGCCACTGTGGGTGCATTTGCACTGGGCGACTACGTGGAGGGCTGTGCCGTTATCATCTTCTACCAGATCGGCGAGCTGTTCCAGAGCGTGGCCGTGGGCAAGAGCCGGCAGAGCATTTCCAGCCTGATGGACATCCGCCCGGACTACGCCAACATTGAGGGCGAGGACGGCAAGTTGGAGCAGGTGGACCCGGACGATGTGGAGATCGGCACCGTGATCGTGGTCCAGCCCGGTGAGCGCGTGCCCATCGATGGCGTGATCGTGGAGGGCGCTTCTGCCCTGAACACCGCCGCCCTGACCGGCGAGAGCCTGCCCCGCGATGTGCAGACCGGCGATGAGGTCATCAGCGGCTGCGTGAACATGACCGGCCTGCTGAAGGTAAAGACCACCAAGGAATTCGGCGAATCCACCGTTTCCAAAATTCTCGATCTGGTGGAAAATTCCAGCATGAAGAAGGCCCGCGCCGAGAACTTCATCACCCGTTTTGCCCGCGTGTACACCCCCGCCGTGTGCTATGGCGCATTGGCTCTGGCCTTTATCCCGCCCATCGTGCTGCTGCTCATGGGCCAGCCCGCCCGCTTTGGTGACTGGGTCTACCGTGCCCTGACCTTCCTTGTTATCAGCTGCCCCTGCGCACTGGTCATCAGCATTCCCCTGAGCTTCTTCGGCGGCATCGGCGGTGCATCTGCCTGCGGCATTCTGGTCAAGGGTTCCACCTATCTGGAAGAGCTGGCCCGCACCGGCATCGTTGTGTTCGACAAGACCGGCACCCTGACCCAGGGCACCTTTAAAGTGACCGGCATCCACCCCGCAGAGGGCACCAGCGAGGAGCAGCTGGTGGAAGCTGCCGCGCTGGCCGAGAGCTGGTCCAAGCACCCCATCTCCCTCAGCATCAAGGCCGCTTACGGCAGGGAGATCGATCCGAACCGTGTCACCGATGTGCAGGAGCTTGGCGGCCACGGCGTGACCGCCAAGGTGGACGGCAGGACCGTTGCTGCCGGCAACGCCCGCCTGATGGAAAAGCTGGGCCTGAAGGCTCCCGCCGTCAGCGAGACCGGCACCATCGTGCATGTGGCCATCGAGGGCATGTACGCCGGTTATCTGCTGATCGCCGATGTGGTGAAGCCCCACAGCGCACAGGCCATCCGGGGCCTGAAGGATGCCGGTGTGCGCAAGACCGTGATGCTGACCGGCGATGCCGAGCCGGTTGCAAAGGCCGTTTCCGCAGAGCTTGGGCTGGATGAATACCATGCGGGCCTGCTGCCGGGCGACAAGGTAGACCAGATCGAAACGCTGCTCGCCGCAAAGCGGCCCAAAGAGAACCTTGCCTTTGTGGGCGACGGCATCAACGATGCCCCGGTGCTGTCCCGTGCCGATGTGGGCATTGCAATGGGCGCTCTGGGCTCTGACGCTGCCATTGAGGCCGCTGACGTGGTGCTGATGGACGACGACCCCGCCAAGATCGCACTGGCCATGCGCATTGCCCGCCGCACGTTACGCATCGTGTACCAGAACATCGTGTTTGCACTGGCCATCAAGTTTGCCTGCCTTGTGCTGGGCGCGATCGGCATGGCCAGCATGTGGACCGCCATCTTTGCCGATGTGGGCGTGATGGTGCTGGCTGTGCTCAACGCCACCCGTGCCCTGTACACCAAGGATCTGGCGAAAAAGAATGAACAGTAAAAAACAGTGCCGGACAGCCTGAAAACTGTCCGGCACTGTTTTTATATATGAGGTGCATACAGGCGTTCTATTTCATGCACAAGCTCCGGTTCTTTTTCGATATCAAATTTTCTGGCAAACATGCAGGGCGATGCTTTCAGCTGTTCCAGATCAGCGTATTTCCAGACCCACGGATTGCCTCTGTCCCAATCGATGGCACGGGCACTGGTATCACCCAGCCCCTGATAGATCTTATCCTGATACGGCGACTGCGAGATCAGTGTCTGCACAAAGAACTCGTCCGAGCAAAAGGTCTTGTCCAGCACCTGCAGGACCCACTCTTCTTTTGTCAACAGATACCGTGCAAAGCCGTCCGTGCAGCTGAACCAGTTGCTGCCCTTTGTGAAGTGAACGTCCTGATTGCGCTTTATTTTCAGCAGCTTCTGGCCCGACAGCAGGATTCCATTGATCACGCCGAGCACCGGATGGCGGCGCAGATCGATATTCTGGAAAAAGTGCCGGTAATAAACGCGCTCATCGTTGAATGGGCTGAACGGGTGCGGGTCGAAATGGACAAATTCCACGTCCGGGTTTGCCTCAAAAAATGCACGGATATCTTCTTGTGTTTGAATGGGCAGATCCACACCGGAGATCAGGTGGTAATGCTGATACGGGCCATGGGCCACTGCTGTTTTCAATAGCACAAGCTCCGCTTTTACCTGACTGACACCGCCCCACACAACACTATGCCGTTTTGCGTGAAACACTTTCGCATATTTCATGCGGCACTCCACTGTTTCCGGCTGGTAGTCCGTATTTTTGCTGTCCATGTGGATGAATATATCATTCCACGGTACATCCAGCATCCGCAACAGGGTCAGAAGCATCTCATCACATTTATGTGCTTCTATCAGATACGCCTGTTTTTCTCTTGTTTCCATCGCTTTCTCCTCTTACTTCTGCACCGCATTTTTATTTTATTATAACAGAACCCTCTTTAAAAACAATCCCACCACCCCTTTTTACAGCACAAAGCCGCCGCATTCCCTTGCAGAGGGAGAGCGGCGGCTTTGTTTGGGTATGGAGAAAATGGAGGAGGTCTCAAAGTTTATCCGCGGAAAGCAGCGGTATATACCGCCACCACCTCGTCGCGGGTGGGGGTGATCTGGTTGGTGGACATGCAGGTGTCGTGCAGGGCAAGCTCTGCCAGCGCGGCAAAATCTGCAGGGTCCACCTTGTTCAGCTGCGCAAGGTTTGCGGGGATGCCCACCCCTGCACTGAGCTGACGGACAAACTGGATCACTGCCGGTGCGGCAGTGTCCGGGGTAAAGGTGCCCTGCAGGCCCATGGCAGCGGCAATGGTCATGAACCGCTCCCGACACACCGGGCTGCGGCTGTTGAAGGCCAGCACGTAGGGCAGCAGCACCGCATTGCACACACCATGGGGCAGGTTGTAGTGTCCGCCCAGCGCGTGTGCCATCGCATGCACCATGCCAAGGCCCGCGTTGGAGAAAGCCATGCCTGCCACATTTTCGGCGTAGGCCATCATGGTGCGGGCGGCTTCATCCTGACCGTTGGCAACGGCCCGGGGCAGGTTCTGCACGATCGCCTGCATGGCCCAGTAGGCATCCTTGTCCGTGAGCGGGTTGGCGTTTTTGGAAAGCGCCGCCTCGATGGCGTGGGTCAGCGCGTCCATGCCGGTGGCTGCGGTGAGCTTGGGCGGCATGGAGGACATGAAGTCGGTGTCGTTCACCGCGATGCTGACCATGCAGTTGGGGTCCACCATGGCCATTTTGCTGTGGCGGACAGGGTCGGTGACGATGTAGAAGGAGGTGCACTCGCTGCCGGTACCGGCGGTGGTGTTCACCGCCACGATGGGCAGGCCGGGCTTGGAGGACTTGTTCTCGCCCTCGTACTGCTCCACGGTACCGCCGCAGGCCACCACGATGCTGGCTGCCTTAGCGGTATCGATGGCGCTGCCGCCGCCCAGAGCCACCAGCAGCTGCACCTGCAGGGTACGGGCTGCGGCAATGCAGTCGTTCACCACCTGTACGGTGGGGTTGGGCTGCACATTGTAGTACACGGCGTACTCCACACCGGCATCGGACAGTACCTGACCGACCCGGGCAGCGGCACCGGAATCATAGAGAAAGCGGTCCGTCACCAGCAAAGCACGGCGGATGCCCATCTTCTGAAGCTCCGGTCCCAGAAGACGGATGGCACCCTTGCCAAAAAAGCTGGTCTTGACGGCGTTGATGCGTTCTGCCATGTGTTCACCCTCCGCTTACTGTGCCTGACCGCAGACGATCTGCACCGGGTCCCAAATGGAACAGGACGAGGAGGAATAGACGAAATCCACCTGACCCAGTGCTTCCACGGTCATGCCAGCGCGGATGGCAACGGCAATGGCGTTGATGCGGGCCGAAACATTCTTTTCTCCCCATGCCTGCGCACCCAGCACCTGACGGGTATTGGCCTCATACACCAGCTTGATGGTGATGCGGTGGGGGTTCGGGCAGATGCCCGGACGGTCGGTGCCGGTGGCCATTGCACTCTTGACCCGCAGACCGGCCTTGCGGGCCTCGGTCTCGGTCAGGCCGGTGCGGGCGATCTCCAGATCCGCCACCTTCAGGCTGCTGGTGCGCAGAGAGCCGTCGCGGCAGGCTGCGCAGTCGCCCACGGCATAGATATTGGGCACACTGGTGGCAAGGTCGGCACCAATGAGCACAGCGCCATTGGGTGCCAGCTGCGCCCCGGTACCGGCCAGCAGGCCGGTGTTGGGGGTAACGCCGATGGCTACCACGCAAAGGTCACAGGGGTAGGTGCCGCGGTTGGTCTGCACCTGCTCCACGAAGGTACGGCCCGGGAAGGAGCGCACCTGCTCGCCCAGATTGAACTGCACGCCCTGCGCTTCCAGCTCCTTCTGGATCAGCTTGCTCACCTCAGGGTCAAACTGGGGCAAAAGCTGCTGCTCTTTTTCAATGATACGCACATTGCGGCCCAGCTTGAGGAAGGACTTTGCGATCTCCAAACCGGCCCAGCTGCCGCCCAGGATCACGATGTCCCGCACATAGGGGGTGCGGACGAACTCCTTGAGGAAGATCAGATCTTCCACAGTCTTGAGGGTCTGCACGCCCACGCGGTCACTGCCGGGCACCTGCGGCACACGGTTGGAAGAACCGGTGGCCAGCACCAGCTTGTCGTAGTGGTCTTCAAACACGCGTCCGGTGGCAAGATCACATACCGTCACCTTGCGGGCGGCTGCGTCGATGCCGCGCACCTCATGGCGCAGATGTGCGGTGATGCCCTGCGCGTTCAGCTCAGTCTCCTTGGCCTGAATGGCCTTGTTCAGGCTGTCCAGATCCTCGCACAGGTAATGGGGCAGGCCGCCGGTGCCGCAGGAGTAGAAGCCGCCTTTTTCGTAGACGGTGATCTGCGCTCCGCGCTGGGCGGCGGCAAGTCTGGCGGCGGCCGAAACCCCGGCGGCAATGCTGCCGATGATAATAATTTTCATTGTTTAAGCCTCACGATCCCGCCGGGAGGAAGCCCCTCTCTGCGGCAAAACTTGCAGGGTGTTACTTACTCAGGGTGGGAGGATTGTCCACGATGCCCACGATGAAAGCATCAATGGGCGACGGATGGTCCAGACCATGCTGGGTGGTCTCGTCGGTGGTGACCAGAACCATCTCGCCTACACCCGCGCCGATGTTGTCGCCCGCCACGATGGTATCCTTTTTGGAGCCGAACACCGGCTCCACCAGCAGGAACTTATAGCCTACAAGCTCCGGCATTTTGCGGGTGGCGACAACGGTCCCCTTGACGATCCCTAAAATCATAGCTTACTCCTCTTTGCCCAGCACGGTGACCAGCTGCCCCTGCTTGAGCAGGAAGGCATTGCCATCGTCCGTGTCGATGTGAAAATCCAGTGCACATTTGTCGTTTGCGCGGATCAGCACCCCGCCCATCACGCCCGGCTTGGGGCCGTCGATCTTTACCTGCACGCGGTCGCCGTCGGCAAGGCCGAAGGCCGCTGCCTGTGCGGGAGTCATGTGGATGTGGCGGTCGGCGATCATCACGCCCTCCGGCACGGTCAAAGTACCGCGCGGGCCGCGCAGGGTCACGCCCGGCGTGCCCTTTGTATCCCCGCTGGAACGCACCGGCGCTTTGATGCCGATGTTGCGGCAGTCGGTCTGCGCCAGCTCGATCTGAGTGGCACTGCGCTCCGGGCCAAGGATGCGGACATGCTTCAGTTCGCCCTTGGGGCCGATGATGTCCAGACATTCCTCGCAGGCAAACTGGCCGGGCTGGCTCAGCGCCTTTTTGGGAGTGAGCTGGTAGCCATAGCCGAACAGCTTGTCCACATCATCGCGGGTAAGGTGGATGTGCCGCACCGAGATGCCTACCGGCACCTGACGGCTGCGCTTTTGCAGCTCTGCCTGCACGGCCTGCGTGATCAGGAGCAGCAGCTGTTCCTGACTGATGTCATGGTAAACCAAGGCACAGCGCTCCTTTCTTATGCAGCGTCAGCGCAGGGCTCAGCGCAGCTCAGGCATGCACTCGGACACGCTTGCGTGCGGGCGGGGAATGACCAGTGCGCTGACCACTTCGCCAATGCGGGAAGCAGCGGTCTGGCCTGCCTCAACAGCAGCCTTCACAGCGCCAACGTCGCCCTGCACGAACACGGTAACAAGGCCTGCGCCGATCTTCTCCTGACCCACCAGAGAGACATCTGCGCTCTTCAGCATGGCATCGGCTGCCTCGATGGAAGCGGTCAGGCCGTTGGTCTCGATCATGCCCAGAGCGGCATCCAGCGGCACCTGCTCGCCTGCGGGCAGGCCGGACTTGCCGGTCGCGGGGCCCTTGGCAGGCATGATGCGGGCCAGATCTGCGTGGGGACGTGCAATGACGTTGACGCAGAACAGCTCACCCACGCGGGAAGCAGCCTCTTCGCCAGCCTCGGTAGCAGCCTTGACAGCACCCACCTCGCCGGTAACGATCACGGTGGTCAGACCGGCACCGATGGTGTCGGAACCAATGAACTCAACGTCAGCAGCCTTCAGCATTGCATCGGTAGCGTCGATGTTGCCAACCAGACCCTTCGTCTCGATAAAACCCAGAGCTTTCATAAGTTGTTCCTCCTGTCAGAACACTGAAAAAATTGTATGTGATGGTTTCGTCCTTCAAAAACTCAGATGATGCGCAGCCCGCCCTCGGCCAGCATGCAGCGGCGGCGGCGGCAGAAACTCTTTGCGCAGGTGATACCCTCGCCGGTGGGGCCGGCAATGGTCATGGTGCAGTGGCCCTCGCCGCCAATGCCAACACCGGCCTTGGTGGCGCTGTTCTTTACGTAGATGGTGGTCTCAATGACCCGGGCAAAGCGGGTCATGTGGTCCACATCCTTGGAGAAGATGGAAGCGGTGTGGCGGTTGCCGTGCTCGGCCACCACGGCATCTTCCACCGCCTGTTCAAAGCTCTGGCAGCGCACGATGGGCAGCACCGGCATCATCTGCTCCACCAGAACGAACGGATGGTCGGCAGGCACCTCGCAGATGGCAAGGCGGCAAGTATCCGGCACATGCACGCCGATGGTCTCCAGAATGCGGGCGGCATCCTTGCCCACCCACTTTTTGTTCACCTCGTGGCCGCCGCCCTTCTTGGGCTGCAGCACGATGTTCACCAGCTGTTCGGTCTGGGCCTTGTTCAGCAGGTAGGCACCCTGCTTCTGCAGCTCGTGCAGCAGGCCGTCGTAGGCGGTGTTCACGGCGAACACTTCCTTCTCTGCAAAGCAGAGGATGTTGTTATCGAACGAAGCGCCTTCGTAGATCTTGCGGCCTGCCAGCTCGATGTCTGCGGTCTCGTCCACGATGACGGGCGGGTTGCCTGCACCGGCACCGATGCACTTTTTGCCGCTGCGCAGCAGGGCGTTCACCATGCCCATGCCACCGGTGCCTGCCATCAGGCGGATCTTGGGGTTTGCGGCCATCTTGTCCACATTCTCCATGGTCGGCTCACGGGTCATGGTAATGAGGTTTGCAGGGCCGCCCGCCTCGATGATGGCGGTATTCAGCGCCTGCAGGCAGTCGGCAGACACCCGCTTTGCGCGGGGGTGCACGTTGAACACCACGGTGTTGCCGCCTGCGATCATGCTGATGGTGTTGTTGATGATGGTCTCGGTAGGGTTGGTGGTGGGGGTGATGGAGCAGATCACACCAAAGGGTGCGTACTCTTCCAGCATCAGGCCCGCATCACCGCTCTTGGCTTCGGTGGTCAGGCATTCGGGGCCGGGGGTCTTGTTGATAACGGCCAGATGTTTTTCCACCTTGTCCTCATAGCGGCCCATGCCGGTCTCTTCCACGATCTTGTGGCACCACTCCTCCACATGTGCGCGGGCACAGCGGCGGATGGCTTCAATGATGCGCTGGCGGTCCTCGATCTTGTAGTTGGCCGCCCAGTCGCGCTGGGCTTTCCATGCAGCCTCCACTGCGTCGTCTACGTTCTCGAACACGCCGCGGTCGCCTGCTGCACCGCCGGGTGCAGCGGTATAGGCTGCAGGGGCGGCGCTTGTCTGTGCACCGCCCATACCGGCAAGCACCTGCTTGACGATCGCTTCAATTTCCTGCGAACTGATATCCATGGTTTTCGTTCCTTTCCGTAAAGGTCATATCCGTTGGATCAAACGAAACTTTTTGTTATTGAAAGCTCTTCAGCGTCCGGCGGATGACCTCGGCCATTGCGGCATCGCGGGCATTTGCGGACTTCGGTGCGGCCGGGGCCGCTTCCATTGCAGGGACTGCCGCAGGCTGTGCGGCGGGCACCGGGGCAGGGGCAGGAGCCGCCTGCTGTTTGGGCAGGGTGGGCAGCGCCATGCCCGGCTGGATCAGCCCGGTAACGCCCGGCAGGCTCACCGGCTGGGCAGGCTGTGCGGCGGGTACTGCCATTGCCACAGGCTGTGCAGCGGGCTGAGCCATGGGCTGCACGGCAGGTGCGCCGCACTTGCTGCAGCCGGTGCAGTGACCGCCGCAGCTGCCGCATTTGGAGCAGCCTGCGCAGCCCAGCTTTGCGGTGACGGCTGCGTAGTAATCCAGTGCTTCCACCAGATGGGCCGCATCTGCCGGGGTCTTGCCCCAGGTCAGGCAGCCGTCATTTTCCAGCAGGACAGCCTTATCGGTGCGGCACAACAGGCTGACAGCCTGTGCCTGTGCGTCCACGTTCTGGGCGGGCAGCAGCTGCACCCGTCCCAGCGCCCGCACTGCGGGGCTGAATGCTGCAGGCTGCACGGTCTGGCCCTGCATCCCCATCACAGCCGCGCAGGCCGGATAGGTGTGCATCACGCACTGGGCGTTCTCGTTTTCCTGATAGATTTTCAGATGGATGGGCAGGTCTTCGGGCAGGGGCTTGGGCTTTGCGCTGAGCATCGCCTTGCCATTCATATCCACGCGCACCAGCATATCCTGCGTGAGCGCGGCCTTGTCGGCACCGGCAACGGTCACCCACACGGCCTGCGGGCCGACGCGGACGCTCATGCTGCCGTCACCGGCCACCAGCCAGCCCTTGGCTTCCAGCCGACGGGCCATTTCCATGATGGCTTTTTTTGCCTCAAAGTCTGAGAGGTAAGTAACGCCTTGAATCACCATACGTTTCTTTCCTCCTTTTTAACGGCGCAGCGGCGGGATCTTGAGCATGGCGCGCACCTCGTCGGGAGTCATGGGCATCATGCCCTTGGACTTTACGATGTCCGACACCTTTGCGATCAGCGCTGCGTTGTTGTCCACATGGACACCCGGCGCGATCATGTCCGAATCCTCAAAGCCGATGCGCACGGTGGAAGCGCCCATATCCAGCGCAGTCTTGACCATTTCCCAGTCCTCGCGGTGGGCCTGCGTGTAGCCCCACAGGTAGTCGCCGTTTGGAAAGTTCTCTTCCAGCGCCTGGATCATGTGGCGCAGGGCCGGCACCGTGGCAGGCATCTCGCCGCCATAGCCGAACACCAGTGCAAACAGGATGGGTTTTACAAAGTGGAACTTGTCGTTCAGTTCCCGCACGGTGTTGATCATGCCCAGCTCAAAGACCTCGGTCTCCGGGATCTTCTTGTTGTCCATGATGGTCTTGACGCAGTACTCCACATCCTTGATGGGGTTCTGGTACACCGAGGTACCCAGATTCACCGAGCCGACATTCAGGCTGTTGGCTTCCACCCAGGAGGGGTAGCAGGGCTGCACACGTTCCTCAATGGTCAGGTTGGACACGCCGCCGGTGGAGATCTCCACCACGATGTCGCACATCTCGCGGATGTAGGCCACCGTTTCTTCCAGCAGGCTCAGATCCGGGGTGAGGTTGCCGTTCAGGTCGCGGCAGTGCAGATGCACCATGGACGCGCCGTTTTTGTAGCACTCATACACATCCCGGGCAATGGCCCGCGGATTGATGAGAATGTCTGTGGCCGCAACGGGGGCCACGGAGATCATGATTTTTTTCATTGGATGAACACTCCTTGCATGTCGCATTGGAGAAGCTTAACAAAGGATGCTAACGTCATTTTAGCACAAACATCCCATCTTGTAAACTCACAGTCCTCCGCCCGCCTTTTACGGCAGGCAGGAGGCCTGTATGCTTACTTCTTCCAGAAGATGTAGTGATCCTGCACTGTAGCGGCGATCTCGTCCACCTGCCTGCGCTCGATCACGCTGAGCAGCTGGCGGTGCAGCTCTACGAACCGCTCGATCTCCTCTTCGCCCTTGGCCAGCACCTTGCGGGTGGTCTCCAGACGGCTGGGCAGCGTCAGCCGGGTGATATACTCGGTGATGGTGGCCAGCATGGGGTTCTGGGCCGCATTGGCGATCTGGGTGTGGAACCGGCTGTCCAGCTCCAGCACCTTGTCCACCGAAGGCTCCGGCGAGTGCATTTCGGCAGAAAGCTCGCCGAAGGTGCGGTACAGGTCCGGCAGAAAGGATGTGATATCATTGCGCTGAATGATAATATTCAGCGTACCGATATCGATGACGGAGCGCAGTTCCACAAATTCCTGCCAGCTGTTCTTCTGCAGGATGATGCTGTACAGCATCGGGTCCAGCATTTTCTGGTTGTAGTTTTCGCTCACAAAGGTGCCGTCGGCACGCTTGATGTACAGGATGCCGTAGGCCTGCAGCTTTTTCACAGCTTCCCGCACCGAGTTGCGGCCCGCGCCGAACTGCTTGCACAGTTCCATTTCGGTAGGCAGCTTGTCGCCCGGATGCAGGGTGCCGTCGATGATCTGGGAGATGATCCCATCCATGACCTGATCGACTACAGACTTTACCGCATTCTTCTGTTTTTCAGGATGTTCCATTGACATAGTTCCGCCTCCAAATCCGGTTTGGTGGATATTCGGGGTCGTTCAACGTGGAACGTTCTGGGGCAGAAAGCCTTCAAACATCACATGTTGAACTTCCACCACTATTTTACCATATCTGAAAAGCGGACGCAACGGTTACGCCATCAAATAGGTGGGCAGCAGGATCAGCTGAGGGAAGGCGACCATCAGGGCAATGCAGACGAAGGTGGCCGCAATAAACGGCACCAATGTGGGGAACACCTCGCCGACTGTAACATCCATCAGATCGCAGGCAACGTAAATGCACATGCCCACCGGAGGAGTGACCAGACCAACACCGATGACCACGGTGATCAGGACACTGAGCACGATGGGGTTGATGCCCACGCCCAGAGCAATGGGATACAGGATGGGCATGAACAGGGTCAGCGTTGCGATGGACTCCATGAACATGGTGACGATGAAGAAGATCAGCAGGATCACGATGAGAATGACAGTGGGGTTGGTGGAGAAGCCCAGCATGGTCTTGGCCACCCACTTATCAAAGCCCGCAGTGGTCAGCATGACGGTGTACAGCTTTGCAGCGCCGATAACGATGAAGATACGACCGCTGGTGCGGACGGTCTCTGCAAAGGCAAACTTGATGTCCTCCCACTTGAGTTCGCGGTAGATGATGCCGCCGGCAAACAGACCGTAAACAACAGCGATCACGCCTGCCTCGGTGGGGCTGACGATACCCATGGTGATGGTGCCCACGATGATGATGGGCATGAGCAGGGCGGGCCAGCTCTCCCACAGGCCATGCAGCACGGGGCCGATGGTGAAGTGGCCCGGCTCCTTGGGCACGCCTTCCTTCTTGGCCATGAAATAGCTGACGATCATCTGTGCCAGACCGCACAGGACACCGGGGATAATGCCGCCGAGGAACAGCTTACCGGTGGAAATGCCGCAGATACCGGCAATGACCACCATGGGGATGGACGGAGGAATGATGATGCCGATGGTGGAGGAAATGGCGGTAACGGCAACGGTAAAGTTCTTGGAGTAGCCCTTGCGCACCATTTCCGGCATGAACATGCCGGAAACGCCTGCGGTATCGGCAACAGCGGAACCGGAGATGCCCGCAAAGATCATGCTGGAAAGCACGTTCACGTGAGCCAGACCGCCGTAGATGTGGCCGACGATGGAGTAGCAGAAGTCCATCAGGCGCTTGGAAATACCGCCCTTGGACATGGTGAAGCCGGCAAAGGTATACAGAGGGATGGCCAGCAGTGCAAAGCTGTTCATGCCCTCAAACATGCGCTGGGCAATGGTGACGGTGCTGCCGCCGCCCAGGAACAGGATGCCGCCCATGGCGGACAGGCCCAGACTCATGGCGATGGGCACACCAAGGAACAGCAGAACGAAGAATGAGATCAGCAGCCATGCGATCATTTGGATTCGCCTCCTTCAGGTTTCGTGGTAAGCTCAACCACCAGATTGAGAACGGCGGACAGGATGCACAGCACACCGGCAATGGGGAAGATGGTGTACACCTGACCCATGGTGAACTGCGGCATGGTGGAAACGGCCTGCTTTGCGCGGGTGCACAGCTGGTAGCCGCCGTAGGTGACCATGACGTAGAACAGGATGATGAACACATCACGGATGATGACAACGATCTTTTTGCCCAGCGGAGTCTTACCGAGGATGGAATCCACCACCTCCACGCGGAGGTTGGTGCCCATGGCGTTGATGCCAATGCAGGCAATGAGCATGGACCAGACGTTCAGATACTGGCTGCTCTCCATGTACCACTTGAAGCCGCCGATGCCGGGGATCAGGCGCAGCACAACGTTTGCGAACAGAATTACCATCATAGCCGCGCACAGAATGGCGGAAATGAGGGTGGTGATCTTGTCCAGAGTGGTTTGCAGTTTTTTCACAGTACAAACTCCTTTCCAAGTGCGATTCAGATAAAATGCAAAGGGACGAAGGGCACGCCCCTCGTCCCTTTGCTTCGGTTTTATTTCAAGGTTTTCTGGTCAGTGATCTCAGCGGGCTTCTTTCCATGCCTTCAGCTGATCCAGCAGGTCGCCGTAGGTATCAGCGTTGTCGGTCAGGACCTTTTCGGTCGCAGCTGCAAACGGAGCCAGTTCCGGGCTGTTGATCTTCATGCCCTTCTCTTCCAGAGCGGAGACCAAATCGTTGGTCTGCTGCTCGTTCAGCTCACGGTCGTAATCGGCAGATGCCTTTGCAGCGTCGGAAACGATCTGCTGCTGGTCAGCGCTCAGCTTGTTCCAGCTGCTCTCGGCAATGGTAAAGCACATGCCGGAGTAGATGTGGTTGGTGATGCTCAGGTACTCCTGAACCTCGAACAGGTTGTTGTTGTAGATAACGGGGATGGGGTTCTCCTGTGCATCGTAGGTCTTCTGCTGCAGAGCCTGATACAGCTCAGAGAAGCTCAGCGGCTGGGGGTTGGCACCCAGAGCGGTCATGGTAGCCATGATGACGGGGTTCTCGGGGGTGCGGATCAGCAGACCGTTCATGTCGGCAGGGCTGTTGATGGGGCCCTTGGAGTTGGTCACGCAGCGGAAGCCGTTGCAGTAGTGGGCCAGCACACGCATATTCTGGCTCAGCAGGCCTTCCTCAGCGGCAGCCTCGATGTCGCTGTCCATGAATGCCCATGCATCGTCGAAGGTCTCGAACTGGAACGGCAGTGCGGAAATGCCCATCTTTGCATCGTAGGTGGCAAAGTTGGAAGCGTCGGTGATGATGATATCCACTGTGCCGGAATCCAGAGCGATAGAGTTGATCAGGTCAGCATCGCCGCCCAGCTGGCCGGAGGGGTACAGCTGAACTTCCACAGCGCCGCCAGTCTTTTCGGCAACTTCTTCTGCAAACTGCTTTGCGCCCTTTGCACGGGGGTCTTCTTCGTTGGTGGAGAAGCCCAGCTTCAGGGTGACAGCCGAGCCGGAAGCGGCAGCGGAAGAACCGGTGGAAGCTGCAGTAGAGGCAGTGGAAGCAGCAGTGCTGGTGCCGGAGCCGCCGCAGGCAGCCAGACCCAGAGCAGCAGCGGAAATGCCAGCCACCTTCAGGAAGTCACGACGGGAAATCATCTTTTTCATAAGAATTCTCCTTCAAAAAAATATCTTCTCCTGAGCCGTTCTCGTGCTCCGGCTCTTGTTCCTTTTTTAAATGGTGCCTTTCTTTTCCAGCGCCTTTTTCAGCTCGGCTGCACCAAAGCGGGGGCTGCTGAGGACCACCTTGCCAAACTTATCGGCGATATACTGTTCGCAGTAGGCCATGCTGCCCTGTGCAAACACGATCACATCTACCTTGTCGGCAATGGTACCGGCCATCTCGGTCATGCGGGCCTTGAACTGGTCCTGATCCAGACCGAATGCACCGTCCACCAGACAGTCCACCAGCTCCACGTGTCTGTTGCACTCGCGGGCCATGCGCAGGATGGTGCCCTTGGTGGGTTCCAGCGTGGTGGGCAGGGTAGCCATCACGCCGATGCGCTGGCCCTTGCGGACAGCCTCGCGGCACATCTCCTCGTCCACGCGGACGATAGGCACACCAATGTACTTTGCCACGTCCTGTGCACTGTCGGCAACCTCGCCCACGCTGCTGCACAGGTTCAGCATGGCATCCACGCCTTCCTCAGCGGCTTTCATGTACATGCCGATCAGGCGTGCTGCCGGTGCAGTGGTCACATAGCCTGCCGCGCGGACATCTGCCAGAATGCTGGGGTCCTGCAGGCTGTACAGCTCCACATCATCGCCCAGCTGCTTTTTGACCTCCTGCTCCACCAGTTCGATCAGTTCCGGGGTGGTGCTGGTATAGATCAGACCTACCTTCATAACGGAAAAGCCTCCTTTTGTTTTTCGCGTTCTCGTGCCGGACAAGCCCGCAGCAAAGGTTCTTTGTTACATCCTACCTTTAGTTCAATCTCAACAGCTTATCCGTCTTTACATCCTACCATTAGATTACTCTTCGGTCCGCAAAAAGTAAATTGGCGAATAGCCGATATTTCGGGCCGGTTTTGGTCGTTCTGCACAAATGTGGGATGCAAGTGGTGAAAAATCCACTTCTTTCTGGACATCATCCCATCTTGCGGCGTATAATACCCTTAAAGAAAAAGACAGGGAAGGAGCCACCGGAACATGAATCCGTTTCAAAGTGATAACATCTGGAAAAAGAAGGCCCGGCAGGGCAAGGCGCAGCAGCATCCGCTCACGCCGCAGCAGGAGTGGCAAAAGCAGGTGAACAGCAGCAGCCTGTGGCTGGGCGGCGGCGTGGTGCTGCTGGCACTGTATCTGGCCGCTGTCCGCGCCGGCACCGTGGCGCTGGACGCAAGCGCCGTCGTGCTGATCGTGGTGGTGGGCTGCTTCTGCGTATACACTGCCGCATCCCTCGGCAGGCTGATGAAGAACAAGCCGGAGGAAAAGGCAGCAAAGAAGAAAAAGAAAGCCAAAAAAGAGTGATTTTTTTCTTCCCGCGCAGAGCGCAATCGTGTAGGGCAGGTTTTATGGCTTTTATAAAATTCTTCTCCGCCGGATACGTTCTCTTTTGCGTGCCAAAAGAGAACCAGAAAAGCACCCGCTACTTTCGAGGCGCGGGAGGCACGAACTAGGGGCTGCTCGCCCCTAGTAACCCCAAAGCAGTTGGGCTCCATACAAAAAATCCAAGTCGCTGCGCTAAAGGATTTTTTGTGTTGCGCCGATTTCAAGGCCCCTCAGCCGCTACGGCGGCAGCTCCCCGCAGGGGAGCGGGGCCTGAACATAACGTTTGCGTTATCTGCCGCGCGAATGCTCCCGCAGGGAGCCAGCGCAGGCAATACGCCGTTAACCGCCACGACTCCTTCCCGTGAAAAAGCAAACAAGCCAGCCCCGCAGGGCTGGCTTGTTTGCAATATTTAAAATAATTTTTCCTCTGATATTGTCAGAGCAGAGCGGAGACAATTCTAAATCGTCAGGCTGTCAGCCCAGCAAAATTTCCACCGCTTCCCGCAGGGTGGGCACTTCGCCCACATTGCCCGGGAAGATAATGTACGGCGTGCCGGGGAACAGGCTTTCGGCACCGGTCTGCCATACCGGGATGCCCGGCCGGATCTGGCCCAGCACCTTGGCGCATTTCACGCGCAGGGCCTTCACGCCCACGTCGCTGCTGGTGATGCCGCCCTTTGCCACCACAAAAGCCGGGGAAGCGGTCAGCCTGCCCACGCAGCTTTGCAGTGCATCGCTGATGGTAACGCTGCGCACGAGGGCTGCTTCCGGGGTGTCGTCCGGCAGGGTGAGCACCACGCGCTTTGTGGACACGCAGCAGGTGATGCCCTTTGCGATCTGCTGTGAGCAGTGGGCCACGATGGCGGCTGCTTCCTTTTCCAGCTCGCCCGGCACCAGCACCTTGTCGCTGTCCATCTCAATAAACTCGATGCCCTGTACTTTTTTCAGTTCTTCCAGCTGGGCCGTGGTCTTTTTGGTGTGGCTGCCCACCACGATGATGCCGCCTGCCTTGCTTTTCTGCGTGACCATCTTTTCCCGGGTGAGCAGCGGCTGGTCGGAAATATTGCCGATGGCCTTGACCAGTGCGGCCGCACTGCGGATGGTGAAGTGACGGCCCTTTGCCATGGCGCGGTACAGTGCCACTGCAAACACCTTCACATCGCAGTCCGCCACTGCGTTGACGATCACATGGCCGTAATCGTGCACCGCCAGCAGCTGGGCCTCGATGCCGTCAAAGTCCATGGCGCGCAGGCTTTCCAGCGAGATGCAGGTCACGTCTCCTGCACGGACTTTGCCGCCGGTTTTTTCCTCAATGTATTCGCACAGGTTGCTGGCGTGGTAGCCAAAGGTCTCGTCCTTGGCAAATTCGGTCTGGCCGCAGGGCACAAGCTCTGCGCCGTAGCGCACATAATGCACATTGTCCAGTGTAAAGCGTCCGCCCTCGCGGAAGTAGGGGCACAGGATGTCGCCATCCATTTTGTAACCGTTCTCAGCCTCCGTCACCTCGCGCAGCAGGTCGGTCTCCAGCGGGTAGTGGCCGCGCAGGGTGGAGTCGCCGCGGCTGATGATAAGGTAGTCCATGCCGAACTCGCGGGCCACCTTGGCGGTGTTCTCCGCGATCTCGCGGTGGGCCTTGGTGGTCTCGGCCACGGTAAAGCCGCGGCTGTTGGTCAGAATAAAGAAGAGCTTTTCCGGCGCAGCAAAGCCCTTGCGCAGGCTTTCTACCGTCCAATTTGTATAAACATAGATATCATGTACCGTCTGTACGCCGGTAGGGTCGTCGTCCAGCACAATGATCTTGCGGTTGCTGGCGGCAGCTTCGGCGGCAAGGACGGCGTTCAGTTTTTCCTCATCCACCTGCGGAAAATTGGCCAGAACATCGGCACTGCGGATCTGTTCCATCTGAAGCTCCTCCTTTATTCGTACAGCACCTGTGCGATCAGCACCAGCGGCTCGTCGCCCAGGCAGGCGATCTGGTGGGTGTCGCCGGGCATGGCGGCAATGATGTCGCCCTTCTCCAAGATCTGCTCCTCGCCGTTGATGATGTGGACAGCGCGGCCGGAGACGATGACCATGCTTTCCATCTCGTGCTCATGCGTGTGCCTGCCAATGGTCACGCCCGGTGCCAGCGTGTGGCGCACATAGGCGCGGCCCTTGCCCAGCATTTCGGCAGGCGCATCCAGCAAGCGTTCCATCATCACGGTGCCCTCGCCGCCCATGCAATGGGGGATCGGAGTGGGTTTCATCTCAGAAGCTTTCTTATACAACATCCCATGTTCCACCTTTCAAGTCATCTGCAGCAGCATACGGCAGAGTGTTTTTAAACATCCTACCTTTCAAGTCAAGTCCATTATACATGAGCGCAAGCGGAATAGCAAGATTTTTTCCTGAAAAGCTGTTCAATTTTGTGCAATGCGTTTTGTGCAATCTGGCTGATATCCCGCCGTTCCTGCCCCGCAGGCATACAAAAAAGCTTCCCCGCCGCAGGCACGCAGCCCACGGAAAGGGAAGCTTTTGTCTGATTCAATTTCGGGTGCATCTGACGGAAGTAGTACACCGCAGCATAACACTCCGCTTTCCCTTTTTCGGATCCCGAAATAAATTGGAACTCTGCACATGTTCAAGCTGCAGTTTTTGTGTTTTTTTCAGAGAATCCGTTTTTTGTTGCCGGAGCAGCGTTTCTTTTGTATAATGGCAGTAATGGAAGGCCGATGCCTTTTGCAGATTTTTAATCACGACGTTTCAAAAGCGAGGTGTACTGATTATGGAATGGGCAAAATTGCTGTCAACTGAAAAGCTTTCTTCTGAACCTCCTGAGCCCGATTCGTTCAAGGAGTATCCCATCAATGCATTTGAAAAGGACTACAGCCGGATCGTTTCCAGCGCTGCATTCCGCAGGCTGCAGGATAAAACGCAGGTGTTTCCTCTGGACAAGAGTGATTTCATCCGAACCCGCCTGACGCACTCGATCGAAGTCTCCACGATCGCCCGGCAGCTTGGTATCATGATCTCCAAAAACACAACACAGTACAAGCCAACTGATATTGCCGTGCCGGAGGATGCCGAAGCCATCGCATCGGTCCTGCTCTGCGCCGGCCTTTTGCACGACCTCGGCAATCCGCCCTTCGGGCATTTCGGCGAGACCGTGATCGGCGACTGGTTCAAAGAGAACCTCGACCATGTAAAATACAAAGGACAGCCCCTTCGCAGCTGGTTATCCGCGCAGATGATCGCTGATCTGGAAAATTTTGAGGGCAATGCACAGGCGCTGCGGATCCTGCTGAAAGCAAAACACGGTTCTAGCCTCAATCTGTCCAAAGCGATCATCAGCACGCTGGTAAAATACCCCACCGACTCCTGCTCCGTTGATAAAGGCAGTGCGGATATCCGAAAGCACAAACTCGGCTTCTTCGCTGCAGAACAGGAGACTTTTGAGCAGATCTCGGAAGCGGTTGGGACCACCACTCCCGACAAAGGCATCGTGCGCCATCCGCTGACCTACCTGCTGGAAGCAGCCGACGACATTGCGTACTCTACTGCCGATCTGGAAGATGCCTTTAAAAAGGGCCTGTTCACCCTTGACCAGTTCATTGAATATTACGCAAATTCTTATGATCATTCAAAGATCGTTCCCCACAGAAGCCCTGAGTACTTCTCCGATGAGCGGATCCAAGAACTTTCCGCGCTGCGCGGTGCAGACCACACCCCAGAAAACGACAGCGCTGCATTTAAAAAATGGCTCACCCAAACGCGTCAGTGGCTGATGTATGTAGCCATCTACCGTTTTTCCTGCAAATATAAAGAGATCATGGCCGGGACCTACTGCGGTGATCTGTTTGAAGGAACCAATCACGCCATCACCATTGACATCCTGAAAGGGGCCATGCGAAAATTCGCCTTCGATACGCCCGGCATCCTGAAACTGGAGCTGTCCGGACAAGTCATTCTCGATTTTCTGCTGGATCATTTTGTTCCCGCCGTGCTGTACTATGACTCTGCATACTGCACCGACGGGCAGGCACCTTCCAAGGCCGACAAAAAGCTTCTCGCCATCTTCTCCGGCAATTACAAGCAGGATTACCAAAACGCCCGAACCGGCACGGAACCTTTTGACTTGTACCTCCGGCTGCTGATGGTCACCGACTATATCAGCGGCATGACAGATTCCTATGCCCGCACGCTGTACCGCGAGCTTAGCGGTATTGAATAACGCTGCCCTGTTCAGATCCCACGTGCCCGGTTCGTCTGCCGCTTATGGGCTACGGCATGATCGTTCAAAAACTGCTGATACATCACTCTGGAAGCCTCGCACAACTTCAAATCAGGTGCCAGCTTTTTTACGAAGACACTGCTTGCGAATGCGAACGCCTTTTGAATTGCAAAATGATTTTTCAGTTGCTATACTGGGCTTATCAAATTTTTTCGGGAGGATGTCGCAGTGACCGCACAGACAATGCAAATCGGGAACAGACCTTGCCGCATTTACGGCGAAGCCCATGCAGAATACCTACTGCTCCAAATGACAGGCGAACATGAGTTGCAGAGCATAGACAACGAAGTGGTTGCTATCGCACAAAGCGGCCAGAACTTTCTGTTTGCGGCCATCCCGGTGGAAAGCTGGAACGATGCACTTTCCCCGTGGGAAGCCCCTGCTGTGTGGGGAAAACAAGGATTTGGCGGCAAGGCTACGGAAACCCTGTGCTTTCTGACAGAGCAGGTCATTTCCACACTGAAGCAGCAGTATCCTCTCCCGGAAAAAGTCAAAATCATTCTGGGCGGCTACTCGCTGGCCGGGTTGTTTGCATTGTGGGCATCCACCCAGACTGATCTGTTCTATGGTATCGCCGCCGCATCTCCCTCGGTGTGGTTTCCGGAATGGATGAAGTTTGAACAGCAGCACCCGATACAGGCACAGCACATTTATCTGAGCCTTGGCAACAAGGAAGAGCATACGAAAAACGCTGTCATGGCTGCGGTAGGTGATAACATCCGCACCCTGCACAGTCGGCTTGCAGAGCGTGGCGCAGACTGCACCCTTGAATGGAACAGCGGCGGGCATTTCAAAGACGCCGATTTGCGTACCGCGAAAGCCTTTCGGTGGGCGATGGAGGAAAGCCGATGAATATTTTGATCGATGCAGACGGCTGCCCGGTGGTGGACCTGACATTGCAGATTGCAAAACAGTTCGGCGTTCCTATCATCATCCTGTGCGACACCTCTCACCAAATCGAGCGGGAAGGTGCGCAGACGCTGGTGTTCGATAAAGGGGCAGACAGCGTAGACTTTGCCCTCGTCAACCGGGTAAAACCGGGGGATATTGTTGTAACACAGGACTACGGCCTTGCGAGTATGTGCCTTGCCAAGCGCGCACGGGTGCTGAATCAGAACGGTTTGGAATACACCGCCGACAACATGGAAGCTCTCATGCTGCGGAGGTATGAAAACAAAAAGCTCCTCCGTGCCGGAAAGCACCCCAAGGGGAGCGCAAAGCGGACGAAGGAGCAGGATGAAGCATTTGTCACCACACTGACAGATATTTTAGCGAGCATCTGATTTTCTGAACGGAACACCGGCGAATTTTTTCGCGTCACATTCTCTGTAAGTGAAACCCGTCAGAACAAAGCACCTCTCCACTGCATGAAATCATTGAGATACCGCTGCTTTATCCTCTGGCCACGATCTTCTGAGCGCCGCATAGGAAATAAGGAAGTTTGCAAGCCAACCTGCCGGGACTGCAAGCCAAACAAAAGCAATGCCAAAACGCGGTGCACAAATCAAAGCAACAGACAAGCGGATTGCAAGGTTTACCATATTTGCAATAAGAAACGGCCGCATGATTCCAAGTCCGCGAAGAACGCCATCCGTTGCCATCTTGATGCCCATGAAGATGAAAAAGTAACCAAGCCATCTCATATAATCACCGGACACCTGATAGGCCAACGCAGTTCCGTCTTTTCCCAAGAACAACGAGGAAATCTGTGTGTGCAGTATTTCAATGACCACGAAAGCAAGAACTGCAAAGCATAGATCCAACACCAGTGCAGCATGATACCCTTTTTTGATACGCTCAATTTTCTTTGCGCCAAGATTCTGGGATACAAACGGCGAAACTGCATTGCCGATGGATACGAAGATCAGCGAAAAAACATTTTCTACCCGCATCGTTGCCGCATACCCGGCAAGTGCCTGTGTGCCGAAGGGATTTACCACTGCCTGCACGATCATCATACCGATAGACACTGTGGACTGCTGCAAAACCGATGGTACCGCAATGCGAAGCATGGAATACAGCTCCTGCCGGTCGAACCTGCTAAAGGAGCTCTTGTATTGCCGCATCCGAGACAGAAAAATCAAAAACGAAAACACGGCAGAAATTCCTTGTGCGATCAAGGTCGCAAGGGCTGCACCAAACACCCCCAGACCAAGACCGGCCACCATCCAGAGATCCATAAAAATATTCAGGATAGATGAGAATATCAGCAGTCCCAACGGAATTTTGGATTCACCGATGGAAGTGAACATGGTGGAAAGAATGTTGTACATGAATAGAAACGGGAAACCCACAAAGTAGACCCGCAGATACAATACTGCTTCTTCCAATATATCGGCAGGGGTCTGTAATCCGCTCATCATGAAATGGGAAAAGCAAAAGCCAAAGACACCAAGGACAACGCTTAAGATCAAAAAGCTGATCAGGGACGTTGACACAATGGTTTTCATTTTACCATAATTTTTTGCACCAAAATAGCGGCTTACAAGCACACCTGCGCCCACACCAGCACCAAGCGCCACACAAATAAAAACATTGGTCAGTGCAGCACAAGCACCAACAGCCGCAAGTGCCGAGGAGCCAACAAATTGACCAACTATTATGGAATCGGCCATATTGTATACTTGTTGAAAAAAGCTGCCAAGGATCATCGGCATCGCAAAAACAGTCAGCGCTTTAAGGGGTGGATCTGTGATCAAATATTCATCTTTCGACATGATTATATTCCTTCCAAAAATCGTTTATCGCAAATTTTATCGCAAGTTAAGAAATTCGTGCAACATTCAAACGGCATCTTTGCGATATGCAATTCACCGCTTTTGCATTAAAAAGTTAAATTGCTATAGTATTGGAATCTATCCAATATAAGTATATTCCCCCCTGTCTCAAAATGCAATCTGCGACTTCTGGCGGAGATGGTGGATATTCTCCCGCGGGCTAAGCAACAGCCCACAGGGCTGGTTGCTTGCGGCCTGCGGGCCACCGCCCTGTTCTCATCCGCACCATCTAGCCGCAAAAAAGGCACCAGCCTGAGCTGATGCCTTTTGTTGGCGGAGATGGTGGATATTCTCCCGCGGGCTAGGCAACAGCCCGCAGGGCTGATTGCTTGCGGCCTGCGGGCCGCCGCCCTGTTCTCATCCGCACCATCTAGCCGCAAAAAAGGCACCAGCCTGAGCTGATGCCTTTTGTTGGCGGAGATGGTGGGATTCGAACCCACGTGCCCGATTAAGGACAAAACGATTTCGAGTCTTTGAAATTGTTGGATGAAGCTGGTCCCTCGCGGCTGTCATTGGCAGCTGAGGGCATTCTTGTGACCTCCAAAAAGGCACGTCACACCGCAATTTGCAGGCGAAAATCAGCCGCTTTTTGCGAAATGACGTTAGAAAAAGCCTTTTTCACACGGGCCGTCAACGGCTGCATTTCAGGTGTAGTTGTGTTAGATGTCCGTTAGAATTATGCAGTGCTGCCGTTGCTGTGCCAGCTCACAGCAGGCTTCCCTGTCTGAACGCAGCGTTTCCCGAAAGCCGGGAGATGCTGCGTTTTCTCTTGCCCGCATTGGGCTGAAAGGGAAGCCGCCATGTCAACATTCCGCGTCAATAAAAACGTCAACTACACCGTTATGAGCAACTACCACCTGCAGGATAAGAGGCTGTCCCTGAAGGCCAAGGGACTGCTGTCCTATATGCTCTCCCTGCCGGACGATTGGGATTACAGCCTGAAAGGGCTGACAACCGGGTGCAGGGATGGCATTGACAGTGTGAGAAGTGCGGTTCACGAACTGGAAGATGGCGGGTATCTGTGTCGGAGCAAAGTCCGTGATGCCCGTGGCCGCATTATTGACTACAACTATGAAGTCTTTGAACTGCCGCAGAAAGAACAGATTGAAAAACGCCCTGCTCCAGTGCCAAATTCACCATCATCGGAAAATCCAATGTCGGGTTTTCCAACGTTGGAGAATCCAACACAACAAAATACTAATAAACAAAATACTAAAAGACAAAGTACTAATCTATCAAGGCAGACAGACGAATCCGCAGATTTTGACCGGATGGAAGCACAGGTGCGGGAGGAGTTCCGGGAACGGCTGGAGATTGACACCCTTGCCCAGCGGTACGACCCCGACAAGCTGGAGGAACTGCTGGACAACATTGTGGAGATGTACTGCTGTCCACGACAGACCCAGTACGTCGGCAAGCAGCCGCAGACCACTAAAGCCATCCGGCTGCGGCTGGACAAGCTGACCAGCCAGCACGTTGAGTACATCTTCGATGTGATGTCCAACACCACCCAGCCCATCAAGAACATCCTGGCCTACTTGCGCACCACCATCCTGAACGCCCCCACCACGATGGAGCACTACTATCAGGCGCAGGGCAACTGGCTGACCGCACAGAGCCGGAAGAAGTGAGCGTCGTTTTCCACAAAGACCGCAAAACGCGTTGAAAATGCAAAGGAGAATTTCCATGAAGAACACGAACACTGTCCGCACCGAGATCCATTACGCACAGGTTGGGGAGTATCAGCTGCCCTTGCTCACCCTGCCGCAGACCGATGATACCGAACCGCTGGGCAAGTATGGCCGGATGCGGCTGGCCTATCTCAAGAATCAGCGTCCTGTGCTGTACAACCGGATGTTGCTGAACGGTACGCTCTGGCCGCATTTGTAGGAAGTCCAGAGAGCCGTCTCAGAACAGCTGGAGCGCACGATTGCGGCCTTGGCAGACAAGTTCCCTGCGCCGGACAAAGAGCGATCACAGCTTTTCTGGGCGGCCCATATGAACGGGCTGAAAGCGCAGGCGGAGGAGGTAGTGGTGAGGGAAATCGTGTATGCAGAGTGATTTCAACTGTTTTTCATGTTTCTGTTTCAGCATCAAAAACGCCTAGACGCGATTTTATGTCTTGATTTTGAATATTTTCGGCAAATATCAATATTAAAATTTGATTTTCTGCCAAGAATGGAGTATACTGAACCCAGAAAACACTTGGGAGGTTTTGCGATGCTGCTTCAATTTTCTGTCACGAACCACCGTTCCATCAGGGATACCGCCGTCATCAGCATGAAGGCATCCACAGATAAAAGTCTGTCCGACTGCCTGATTTCGCCGGACGAGAAGAAACAGCTTGTGCCAGTGCTTGCACTGTACGGCGCAAATGCAGCCGGGAAGAGCAATGTTCTCCATGCCCTCCTGCTCATGCGCGAGATGGTCTGCGGGCGGTATGCCAAGTTGCTGAAAGGTGAGTCCCTTCCGCAAGAGCCGTTTGCTTTCACCGACCAGCCTACACAGCCGACCAGCTTTGAAGCCATCTATTTTTATGGCGGCATCAAGTATGCCTATGGGTTCTCGTTTGACAAGTCCAAAGTCCTGACCGAATATCTCTATCACTGGCCCAACGGCCGGGAGGCTCTGGTTTTTTCCAGAGAAGGCAATGGTTATCAGTTCCGCGAGAATGTTCAGGAACAGCTTACCCTTGCCGGACGCACCGCAGAAAACCGGCTTTACCTGTCCAGCTCGAACGAGTGGAACTGCCCCCAGACTGAAAAGGCGTATCTGTGGTTCTTTGAAAAACTGACAGGCTTTATGGGAACGGAAATGCGACTGGACGCAACTTTGTCTGCCATCCGGCAAGGCGGCTCTGAAAAGAGCCGTATCCTGCATGAAATGCTGTATGCAGACCTCGGTATCAAGGACATCCGCATCACTGGCTCCAAAGAAGAGCCTATCATTTCCGCATTGCACACCCTCGATGCCGAAGATGGCGCATCAAGGGGCTTCTGGCTCCCGTTGGGGCAAGAATCCGTTGGTACACAGCGGTTCTTCTCCCGCATCGGTATGTGGCTTGCCGCACTGGAATCTGGGTCTGTTCTGGTGGTAGACGAGATTGAATCCAGTATGCACCCACTGTTGACGCGGCATTTGATCGAGATGGTACAGGATGCCGCTATCAATACGAACCATGCACAGCTCATCTTTACCACGCACGACACCGGACTTCTTGACTTAACTTTGCTGCGGCGAGATCAGATCTGGTTTGCCGAAAAGGACGAAAAGACCATGCAGACCGATATTTACGCCCTGACCGAGTTCTCTCCCCGGAAAGGTGAGAATATCTCCAAGGGCTATTTACAAGGTCGCTACGGTGCGATTCCGTTCATTGGAGGGGATGCAGCATGGGCAGAATAAAAGAGATCAGCCGCAAGTCTGTTCACACCAGAAAGCGCAACCCGGTGGTGTATCTCATCTGTGAGGGCAGTGAAACCGAGATCCGCTATTTCAAACGTTTCCGCAGCCGAGGGTGCAATATTGATATTATCCCGATTTCTTCTCAGTATAAGTCTGCCGACAAGCTTGTGCAAAAGGCCAAAGCAACGATGGGCAATAATCCATACTACCCGGAAGATGGTGACTCCATCTGGTGCGTATTTGACCGTGATGATAACTCAAACGAGGTTCTTCTGCGTGCCAAACAGTCCGCTCAAAAGGAAGGTTATCATCTGGCCTATTCTAACCCGTCTTTCGAGTTGTGGTTCCTGTTGCACTTTGTAAATCAGCAGACAGAGGTTGAAGATTGCCAAGCAGTGATTCGATTGCTGAAACAGCCGGGCAGACTTCCTGATTATGAGAAAAACAAGGATTACTTTGATGCCTTAAAGCCTTTGCAAGCTGTGGCAGTTCAACGAGCCAAGACCCGCTCTGAACAAATACGGAACCAAGGAACTGAACCAATTTCACGCCAAAGCAATCCTTTGGCAACAGTCTATGAACTCGTTGAATACTTGAACTCCAAAGTTTGAGAGGTGTCTTTATGGCTTACCTGAAATTGATGATGGATGAAAGGGAAATCGCTCATTTGAGCGAAGATGGGCAGTATCTCTGCGCCAATGAGGGTATGCCACAGTATGACCTGCCCTTGAACCTCTTTATCGGCAACAGCCGCAAGGTGCCGCTGGTCGATGTAGTCGTCTGGGCAAAGAAACGCATCTTCCCCCGAAACCGGATGGACTGCAAGGAGATTCTGGAGATGATGGGCCTGCCAGACTACAATGCGTGGGAAATCGTCAAGCGCACCAATGCCTGCTTGATGGAGGACCCTTTCTGGCTGCGTTTCAGCGAAGCTGAGACTTTTGAGGATACCACCCGCGGCAGGGCAAGAAGGATCATGGCCGAATATCAGAAGTCAGCTGATACCAACTAGTATCAATACTAGGGCTCAATCCATCGACCCCTCACTTTAAGGCGGCATTGCTGCCGTATATACTGGTTTTTCTCGAATGTCCAGCTTTTTTAGAGCAGAATCCTTGACCGTCCTGCTTTTCCCTTAAAGCAAGACACATTTTAAGGGAAAAGTATGGTCAAATAAGGTTCGAGGCAGCCCGACGGATTTATGAGTTCGCCTAATGGAAGTCTATTTCCAGCTGCATTTCAGCTTTGATATCATCTCAACTTTCCAATATAATCCATACTATATTTTCTGCCGAATTGCTTGCCACCAATTCCCCCAGGAAAAATCGATAAGAGGGATTGCCAGATAAAGCCGGAACTTATTACATTTATTCACTGTCATATTGTTCCGTTTTGTAGTTTTGATCAAAGGTCAAAGTTCTATTCCGCCACAAAATTATAGTTTGAATGATTGTCACTTTTGCAAATACTTGCTCTAATTTTAAAAATGTTATAAATTTATAAGTATATGACGGAGGCAAGATATGAATTTCAAACCAGATGAAAAAAATATACGTAGTTTATTAAAATCCGGATGTCAGTTTGTAATTCCACGATTTCAAAGAGAATATTCTTGGGACAAGAAGAATTATCAAGAATTCTTTGAAGATATGATTAACAACTTAGTAGCATCAAGCGGAGCGATTAACGACGATCAATATTTTTTGGGAACAATGCTTTTTGTGGGAAATTTTGCAGAGAAGCCCGATAAGCCAATAGAAGTGGTAGATGGACAGCAGCGCTTAACAACTATAACCATTTTGTTTTCTGTGTTGTCTGATCGATTTCGTGAATTAGGAGAAGACACTCTTAGTAAGCAATTATTCAATTACATTACGACAACGGATGACAATGGTGAAAAAGTACGCGTTTTACAAAGCAAAAGCAGTTATCCTTATTTTGTATACTATATTCAAGACCGCGAAAAACAAATTCCGACAGTGCCAAGCACAGAGGAAGAAAATTGTATACAAGAAACATATGAATTCTTTTTGCAACAAACAGCTGAAAATTCGTTAAAAAAATTATTAAAAAAGCGAACAGGCGATGATATAGTCAACTCACTCTCATACGTGGATATTTTGAAGGCATTACGAGATCAAGTTTTGGACTGTACATTTATATCAATTGCGGCAGCAGATAAGGATCAAGCAAATAGGATATTTGCCATATTAAATGCCAAAGGAAAAAGGCTGGCGTATATTGATTTGATAAAGAATAAAATATTCGAGATATTAAAAGATGGCGTTAGCGGAACATTTGCTGAAGAATCTTGGAATGATATTAAGATGACTTTGAATTCAAGTTCGGAAACTGTTGGGATGGCTACATTTTTCAGGCACTATTGGATATCCAAGTACAAGAAGTGTAATGCAAGTATGCTTTATGATAGTTTCAATAAAACCATCCATCCAAATGAGGCCTCTTATCGTGACTTTTTGGAAGATTTCCTTTTAAATTCCAAAAATTACATGAAGATCACAAATCCCAAAAGAGAAGATTACGACAATCGTCGAGAGTATTTTTGGCTAGTCCAATCATTGAACACCCTAAATAAAACATTTAATGTAGTCCAAACAAGGATAGCACTTTTGGCGTTGTATGATATAAAAGGACGTAATTTAGTATCTACCGATCAATTTAAAAAAGCCATATTGGCAATCGAAAATTTTCATTTTGCATTTACAGCAGTGTGTTCCATGCGAACAAACAATTTGGAAAAGATCTATTCTCGCTTTGCTATTGCATTGCGGAAATGCACCAACAAATCAGAAGCAAGCAAGATAATTGATGAGAAATTGATTGTTCCTCTCGGTAAATTATATCCAAGTTATGATGTGTTTTCAGCAAAATTCAAAGAACTGTTTTTCACAAAAAAAGATGATCCAGCAAATGTTAAATGCAAATATGCAATTTATAAATTAAATTGCTATTTTAGTGGAAAAGACATTTTCGAAGACGATGGAAGTATAGAACATATTCTCTCGGAAACAACTGGTGATCGCACTTTAAATATTGGGAACCTGATCCTTTTGGAAGGGAAAGTAAATAGTTCTGCCGGGCAAAAAAGTTATGTGGAAAAAATCCCTTGTTATCAAAAATCTCAGTATATATGGATAAAAAGATTTATAGAAGTGAATAAAGATTGGGATGAAGGTATGATTAACGAAAGAGCCGAAAGATTATCTGCAGTTTATTATAAAGAAATATTAAAGCAAGACCTTCCCAAAAACAACACAATTAAAGTAGAAGATGTTGTTTGATCCTTCTATACTGATTAATTGACACCGCCATTTAGCACGCTCTACGAATTTAAGACCGTTGAACACATATAGGACAGCAAAGAAATTGTTGAGCAAAATTCGCAGTCATTATCTGCCGCCACATCATTCAATTTTCAGACATGCTTCACTTGATAATGTATCTGCCAATTTTACGCCTATGTGTGGTTACTCGGATTATGAAAAATCACTATAACTGGTATCAATTTATATCAGTGCTATAGCAAAGCCCATAGACCGGTTACCCTTTCTAGTCTATGGGCTTTTTCATTTGAACTCAATCATCATCGCCCAAATCAAAAACTTCCATCTATTTCGAATGTTCTTCGCAGGGGTCTTCGTATTTACATTCTGGCATTCCAATGATTCGCCATAGTGTTTGCAGCGGATTTTGTTAGATAAGATAATTCTTTTATTTTAGTTTATTCAAAACTTCTTCCATGCTCATTCCCTCATCCAGAAGTTGCTGAATGGCCTTGTCGATTTCTTCTTTCTGGGCTTTCCTCAACGCTTCAGCATCCTGTCGGGACTTTTTCCGTTCCAATGCTGCAATCTCCTTGTCAAGTGCTTTCAGTGCAGTCTTCTTCTCTTTGAGCTGCACCTTCAGCCCATCAACATCGGCCTCCAGTGCTGTAATATCTGCTTCCAAGGTGTTTTTCTCTGAGATTTTTTTCTCCAGTTCAGCTGCATAATCAATGATGACCACCGGAGTTTTCGCTTTATTCTTGCTTCCTTTGGGTCTTGGCATAATGACTGTCCTCCTTATCAGCTGTCTTTTCTGTGACGCATTTCCAAACTTATTTTGAGAATGCTTTCCAATTCTTCCAATGTTTTATCACGTTTTTCCGGACGCAGTTGGCATTCCCAGACAACTATCACATTCCAGCCTGCATCTTCAAGTTGCTTTTTCTTCCGGGCATCCCGTTCAATATTGGTTTTTATCTTATTATGCCAGAATTCCGCATTGTTTTTGGGCCAGATAAAATATCTGCACCCATCATGCCCATGCCAGAAACATCCATTCACGAATATAACCGTTCTGTACTTCGGTAACACAACATCCGGGCTTCCCGGAAGTTTTTTGTCATTTTTCCGGTAACGGAATCCCTTTGAAAATAAATATTTCCTTACAATCTCTTCCGGCTTCGTGTCCTTGCCATGTATGCAGGACATATTATAGCTCCGGACAGCCTTACTGTGAACATCCATCGTCTTTATCCATCAGCTTATCAATCTGGAGAATCTGCCAGAAAACGCCTTCCAGCAATTTCACAGGAATGCTGTTTCCTGCCATCCGGATTATCTTATCTCTTGAAAATAATTGGTCACCTTTATGGAATGCGACATTATTGTTTTTCAATTTCCAATAATCCGTATCCTTGAATCCCATAAACAGCATACATTCACGGGGAGTCAGGTATCTGAACTTTCCTTTTCCTTCAATTCCGCTGTCAAAATACAGATTACCGGAGTTCGGGTTCCGGTCCTGTTTGGTAGTGATCGTTCGGATTGTATCAATTTCCGGATTGATAATATTTCCCTCCAGAACAATCTGCGGATTATCTTCCCAGATTTTTCTTCTGGATACAGTATCGTTGGGAGTACACTCCACTGCCTCCTCAAACCAGATCGGGTTCCGATAGTCATTCCGGAGCAGATCACGGATTTTTATTGCTTTATAGTGCCCGGATGTATGGAAATCGTTCACGACATCCTCCGGACTGCTTTTTCTAGCAAAATAATCTTCCGTCAGCGATTTTTTGTTTTCATCGTCTCCGACATATACACTGATCATCAAAAGGCGGGGGCGGTTCTGGGGGAGGCCAAAAGACGAAGCATTCAGCTGGTAGTATTTGCTGACGTACCCCAACTTGCTCAGCTCGCCGATCCATGTTTCAAAATTTTTCTTGTGGCGCTGGGAGAGAAGTGTCGGGACATTTTCCATCAGCAAAAACCGGGGCAGCGTTTTTCCTGTATCCTTCATCTCTGTAAGTACTCTTCCTACCTGCCACAGCAAGCTGGATCGGCTGCCCGAATCCTTGTCTATTCCTTTGTTGTAGCCGTGGAATGCACCGACGTTGGAAAGATCCTGACAGGGAAAAGAATAGGTGAGAATATCTATTCCGTCCGGCATTTCCTTTCCTTCCAGAGCACTTATATCGACAAAGTTATGATTTCGCTTGATGCTGGTATAGATGTATCGCAGGGATTCCACTGAATATGTACGCAGAGCTTCATATTCCAGTGGTGCCTTTCCTGAATTGCTGAATGTATAGTGGCTCATTTTTTCAAGGAGTTCATCCTTGGACATCCGCGCAATATCTGCCGGAATATCTGTTCCTCCATGAATCATATCATAGGCTACGATTGCATGGACATCCCACTCGCTTGTTCCGACTGTATTTATCTTTACACCAAGATTTTTCAGGGCAGCTGCCTGACTTCCGATGCCGCTGAACAATTCAACAATATTATACGTTTTCTCCATTTGTGACTGATATTCCTTCCGACTCCAGTTTTTCCTTGATAGAAAGCACCGACCTGATCATGTTCATTGTCTTGTACGGCACCTTCCCTGAAGCGGAGACAGGAATATTTCCCGTCGATGAAAGCTGCACGACTTGCTTTAACAACGTCTGTTCCTGATAGGACAGCATTGAACGCCTGATACCAGCATCCATCAATTTGCTCCAATATCCAGGACCCAACGCAACCACACCCATCACAACCTTGAGGTCATTGGATTCCTTGGCTTCTTTTTTCGCAGAAGTTTCTTCCTCCTTGATAAGCGATACAGGAACCAGCTCGTCCATAAAGGCTACTGAAGGGGTATATGTTTTATCGGCCTTATAATCTTCCCATGTAGATTCTTTTTTACAGTATTCCGTGACAATCATACCATGGCTGTCGCAAATGAAGTCATTGGTCTGCTTGGTCACAATTTCAATTTCATGCATGAATGCAGGCGACAATGCCTGTTTCTGCCAGATTGCATTCCAGTTCAGCGAATATCCATCCGGAATCTTGCTGAGGATCTTTGCAATCGTATAGGGTACAATATTGAGCTTATAGCCGCCCACTTTGTACCAAAAGCCCGTCGGACGTTTTTCGCTGTCCTTATGACTTTCAAGGTAGTTATCAACAGCCCGGAAAATAATCGCTGCGCAGATTCCTTTTTTGAAGTAGAATTCATTGAAGGAATCATTGTTCCCACGGTATTCCTTGCTGATGTCATTTCCGAATTCCTTCATGACCCAGTTCTTGCCTTTGGAAACGATGTGTGGCTTGCAGGCAACCGTTGTCAGGTACATACCCAGCTGCTCTTTTGTGATGACCTGATCCTTCGGGAATTTTTTCTGGAAACGCCTCAGTTCATCGCCGCGAAGTTTCACCTGTTCCTGCTGGTATTTCTTACGGGATCGCTCATAATACCAGCCTGTCGGGATCGTATATCTCGCCGGAGGTGCAAGGCACTTCTTCGACATCTTTTCCATCCAGATATGGAACGGGTCATTGGAGAACAGATCCGCTGCCGTGACCTTATTCTGGCTGTTGGCATAGCGGGCAATTGCCTGCACCATCTCGTCATAGAAGCGGACACCGTCCTCGTTTTCCGTTTCCCGGTCCTCGATCACAGTCAGCTTCATCGGGACATAAATGCCTTCCAGCTCAACGTTGGTCTTTTTCAGAACAGCATCCGCCAGCGTTGCGGTCGTCTGTCCGCCGTTGATGATCTGGAAATCCACTATCTTTGTAATCAGATTCTGTCCATTGATATTCTCAACTTCCACGCCCTTTGCGGTTGTTGCTATTCCATTATTATAGGTAAAGAACTTTGTTGCATCGTTGTTTATTGTTCTTTTTATACCATTGTTGACACTCTTGCTTCCACTGGTTCCCAGAAAGGCACGGACATTGCCTTCCAGTACCTTACTTCCGTAGGCAATGTATATCTCGGCCAGAAGTTTTCCCGGAATGATTGCAATATAGGCTTCATACCCAAGGTTCTCACCAATGTCGCCCTTTATGCACGGAATACCATGAACTCCGACTTCAGAAAAATCCTTCGGGATATCAATGACAACCGGCTCATTGCTGTTTGTCATTTCCATTTCATAGAAACGTTCCGGATACCACAGGTTAATTTCCAGCGGTTTACCGTTAAAGTCTGCTTTCTTGATCTTTTTGGTTGTGCGGGTTTTCTTTGCGGCTCCCTTTTTCTTCCGGATCGTTGTTTCCAGAAGATTGGCATCCAGCAAGGCTGTGTCCAGTTCCTTATTAGTAAGAACATAGAACTTGATTTTCAGAATCAGCTGCGGGTCGTCGATATTGCAGGTCATCCGCTTGCGGAACATCCTTGCAACCCGGAGGATGTCATCCGAATCATCGAAGTAGTCCTCCATCCGGCCATTGCAGACCTCATCCAGAAAATAATACAATCTCCAATACAATTCGTCAACCCTGCTTCTGGTGAGGTTGGCGGCATTTTCTGAATCCTGAAAGTCACTGATGAACAAGATCAGACTGTGATCCGTTTCATCAAAACAGTAACCATCTGCACGCATCAGGCGATTTCCGCGCCCTCTCTTGTCGCCCATACCAAAGCGGACAGGATCATTAACTTCATCATAGTCAACCAGAAGGCTCAATGTCCTGTTCAGGAATTCATCCTCCGTATCCGTCCCGTTGATGGCCGAATCGTTGCGCAGAGATTCCAGAAATTCTTTTTTATACGCCTGATAGTCCATTATACGGCCTCTTGATCTTTCAGTTTGTACTGCTCAATTTTCTGAAGCAGAATTTCATACGATGCCTTGCAGATTGCCTCTGGCAGCAACTCATGCGTCAATCTCGGAAAACCGTTTGTCACACGATACCGGTTGCAGCTTCTTATCTCATAGATAAAGTCATCATAGTAGTCATTGTACACATATCCCTGAAGGGCAACCTTTGCCATAAAATCATTCCGGTCTTCATCCGATGCAAAAAGGCTTCTTGTCTCCAGAATCAGCTTGTTGAGATTCACACCATTGTAAGCGGCACTCATCTTTTCCAGAAAGAAAACCACAAGTTCTCCGTCCGTGCTGCTTTCAAGCTGCTCGATGGAGGATATCTTCACTGCTGGTATCCCACGGTGAATGGTTTTCACCTCATACCACGAATCTCCATAGGAAAAGTCCTTATGCGTGAGTTCCTGCCCGCTCCAGCTCTTCAGCGCATTTTCCAGCCCGATCTGCTCTGCCAGTTTCCCACGCAGGAACAGGATTTCTCCGATCAGACCCATGATTTCGGGTTCTGTAAGGAATACATGTTTGGAACCCACAAACAATTTCTTCCACTGGAAAAAACGGTTGACAATGGTCTGATATCCTTGCCCCTTGTCTCCGATACTACGCGATTGTTCTATCAGATCGTCACAAAATTTGAAGAACAGCCCTTTTATCTCTTCATCACACAAGGAAAAGCGGATTGTATTGTATTTTTCATTCTTATACTGGTTTACATCAATAGCCGATGTGCCCGTCACTTTTCGTGCTGTGAACCTTGCCCGGAGTTCAATGGCTTTGCGCCCTTTTTCGTCCAGACCAATGTACAATTCCAACGGATGCTGATTGTCCACTCTCGAAAAATATCCGGGTCTCAGAAAAGCCGCAAAACGTTCCTCCATGACACCTGTCATTATTCTTCCCTTCCTTCTGCGAGGATATCTTCCATTTCCTCCCGATCAAACCAGTTATAGACACGGTTGACCTTATAACGGGTGGATGTAAGCCCTGCTTCCTCATCATTGCGTGGCAGACCCAATGCCAGACCTACTGCCGGCGTATTTCCCATTGCAGCTTTGAATTCTGCTTCCTGTTTTTTCTGATTTTCCTCCGCTGCACCAATATCAATCAGATAAATCAGCAGAAGTGGTTTTCTGTCCTCAACAAAGCGGAACCATGTCTCCGATGGATATACCCTTGTCTTATCAAATGGTACTCCTTTTTCCTTTTCATAGAATTTACGGAAAGAAGCCTTGGCATTTTCAATGATTTCTTCTGCAGTTTTCCCATTGAAATCAACAATTCCCGTCAAACCATCTCCAGGGCCTCCCAATTTACCTTTTCTTCCGATACTCAATCTATCGAGTTCACTGTCGATAATACAGGTTTTTCGTTCGACACAGGTGATTTTCTGACCGCAGACATCTGCCACTTTATCCGGACTTTCTCCGTCCATAAAAGCAACATCAAAGACATCTATGGATGCGTCTGTGCATCCGCTCAGGAATTCCGAGATCTGCTTTGTGTTGAAATACGAGCTGTACTTCGATATGGAGAGTCTGTCAATGAGTTCTACTATCAATTCCTTCGGAACATCTGACAACACATACCGGCCTTTTCTTCCGGAACCTGTTGCCCTGCGTTCAAAGCTATATCCTCTGGAGAGACACTCGCTTACAAGATCTGTCACCGCCCGGAAGTTATTTTTCTGGGCTTCCACATCAAACCGGAGATATGGTGTTTCAACAATACTTCCAAAGTAGCTGCTCACATCAAACTCATCCGTGGCATTGCGCATTTTGTTATAGGCCGTGATATTGAGGTCTGTCGAGTTGTTCCGTACACGGATACCAAAATCACGCGGTTTTTGCCCCAGATCCCGCATCAACACCATATCTTCCTTTAGTTTTTCAGTCGCATCCGCGATTTCCGCATACCACTCCGCAGATGCCTTATGCGTCCAGATGCGGAAAAGATCTTCATATCCGCGCCGGTATCCGAACCAGCGTCCCATCTGCATCAAAACATCGTAGGTACAAGTATTCCGATAAAAATAGCTGATGATGAGTCCTTCCAGCGTCAGACCACGGGACAGTGCCAGACCGCCGATTGCAATCACACGCAAGGATTCATTTTTCGGATACTCAAGCTTTTCAGAAGATCTGGAGCTGTTCACAACCTTGATCTGGATTTTCTCCATTGCATCGAAAAGCGCTGCTGCAACTTCATCCCATGTAAATCCGCATTTTTCATACTGACTCTGCCAGACCTTGTAAATCCGGTTCAGCACCGGGTCTTTCATGGACAGTTCAAAGTCACTGGAAAGATTATACTTCAGCGACCGGTATGCTTCCGCATGAATCTTCTCGACAATTTCCTTGATATACTTCTGGACCTTGACAAACCGGGAAATGTTGATCAGCATAGACCGATGCTCTCTTTGATCACCCCGCAGATCACGGATTGCATTCGCCAGATAAAAGGCATAGATGGCATCTGTCATGCTTTCCGGGAGTTTGCCTTTCCAGTCCTTTTTGTGCTTGAAATAGAAAGAATAGCCGTCTTCTTCTTCCCGGCCTGCATCCGTTATATAAACCAATTGCGAATGGAATTCTGCGTCCTTCGGAAAAATTCTTGTTGGTCCGATGTAGTTGCTGGGTGTCGGAAGCGCCACAATGAAATCTTCCGGGAAAAGGTCATGCGTTTCCATTTTCTCCGTTGTTTCCGGATCAATGAAAACGTTGGCAAACGGTGTTGCTGTAAATCCGACATAATTGGACTTTGTGAACACATCAGCCAGTTTCCGGATCAGCTTGTTGATCTTGGTCGGATCTTCTTTATCGGAACTTGTATTGATGGAAGCATTGTCCGCCTCATCATCAATCATCAGCATCGGCATATCAATCTTGTGTGTCCGCGGATCAGCATTCAGGTCAATCAGCCATTTCGTCAGCTTGGTGAGCGTTGTGGTATTCTTCTTGATGACAAAGACAACAGCATCCTTATCCTCGCCAAGCGACATTGCTATTTTATTGGAGTTCCCACGGAAATCACTTGCGCGGGAGGTCAATGCCATTGCATGTATCGGCTTGTTGTCGAGACCCACGCCAACGCGTTTTCCTCCGGTGGTATTGGCCGACATATCAATACCAATAAATCCTTCTTCCACTCGCTCCTGTGTCTGTTTCCTCAAGGATTCGATCGTGCCGGTCAGCAAAATGAACACTTTGTAGCCTGCATCTGCCGCTTTGCAGATAAAGCCGATATAGGTCGAAGTCTTTCCAGACTGTACGTCGCCGATAATCAGGCCGCGTTTCAGTACAGGTTTTCCGTAGTCCGCCTTCGGATCCAGAATATAATTCATCAGCTTCTGATCCAACGTGTCATTACCCAGCGTACTGACCACGTTCGGGCTGAAATGCTTTTCGTCAATCAGATAATTCTTGTATCGTGTCCAGAAATTCTGCTGAATTTCAGCTTTTCTGTCGTCATACCAGTTGGCTTGCTCATAATCTGCCAGAATGCTCTGGCCAGGACGTGCTTGAATCTGATATTTATAGGCAATATCCCGTTTGACGGCTGCAATTTCATCATCACTGTAAGGCACATCGCTGATGAATAATGCTTTTTGGATAAGCTCCTCAACAACACTTTCATCCAGAGCATTATCCACATGTTTCATCTGTACCAGCTTATCGACCATACCTGTCAGCATGGCGACCTTCTCAATATCGAGTCCCATTTTATGCCTCCCTGAGTTTTTCCGCCAACTCCGGATATTTGCAGAACGGTTCAGACTGGAACAGGCGTCCGATCACAGCATTGCGATCAGTTGCGCCTATATCCATGGACATCTTTATCAGAATTCTGGCCTTGCTCTCAATTTCAGCAACCCGTTCATCATCCACAGTATCATCAACGCGGTTCTGCGACTTGTCAATATAAATCTGCTGATAGGGAACCGAATTCTCGATTTCGTCCAGCACCATATCCAGTCGGTTCCATGTTTCATCATCCACTTTTTCTTTCAGAAGGTCAAAAATCCGGGAATTCCGGTTGATCCTGTATACGAACTGGTTATCCCGTTCTTTTATGCGGTCCCAGATGTAGTCAACCTTTTCATCCACTTTCTCAACCCGTCCGCGATAGGTCTGCGCCTTCACTGCAAGATCCATTGCTTCGTCAACAGCTTTCGTCAGGCGGTTGCGGATAATCGCCGGAATTGTGGCATGTTGCTTCTTGATATCAATTCCCCAGATGTCATCCAGTGAATTCGGAATATCAACCTTGATCCGGGCATACTTTGTCAGTTCATCCCGATGTCTGCCAAACCATGTTCCCCAGATTATCAACCGTTTGTTCCGATAAATATAAAATCCCTGCTTTGCCCGATAATTTTCAATCCCACCAGACAATCTCTTATCTTCTGCACTCAAGTCTTTCTGGAAGGGCAGAACAAATGGCTGAACGCTTACAATCTGTTCCTTTCCTTCAGAATCCTTGATTGGAATTTCAATTTTTCTGCGGACATTCGTTTTTCTGTGATTTTCAAGGAAAGGGTCCAGTCCTGTCAGTTTATAATTGTTTACCATGATCGTCAGTGGATTCCGGCCCTCACCATTCAGATACCGGTGGAAAATCAAGGACAGATACTCTGCTGTTGCGTTCTGGTGTTTTCCGAGTTCTGCGTAAACATTTCCACTCGACTTCTCAATAAGATCAAAATTCTCCCAAAGAACAATCGTTCCGCTTTCTTTGTCGCTCAGGAAGTCAACGTATCGGATTTCCGCAATCTGCTCCTTTGAGCAGTCAACCATATACCAATCTTTCTTTTCCTCAATGATGTCCAGATCCCATATATAGGCTGAAAGTTTACCGTCCTTTTTGCTCGCAACAGTCAACCGGCGGCACTGAGACAGAGAAGCTGCTTTCATTCCGAGCCCGAATCTTCCAAGATCATCCTCAGAACGATTGGCGGATTTCAGCTGGCTGCCATATTTCATAGCATCCAGCAGTTCTTTCTTATTCATTCCGATACCATCATCGCAGACAGCAACGCAGCAGTCGGATGGATCTATCGGAAATCGCAGCACAATGTTCCGGGCCTGTGCACTGACACTGTTGTCCACAATATCCGCAATCGCTGCCTCAAAGGAATATCCCATCGCACGCATGGAATTCATCAGGACGTCCGCAGTCGGTTTGTTCGCTTTCAGTTTTGCCATGATTCCTCATCTTCTTTCTGCTAAGGACAAGTAGTGCTTCGACAACTTATGATTTATTATATCAAAGTATACTCTCTGCCGCGTTCGCAGGCAATGCGTTTTGACTCAAAACACCAATCTCATTGTCTTTCCTGTATCTTTTCACAAAAAATCCAGTTTGCATTTGTTGATTGCTCTAGCATCTGCAAGCAGTGCCTCTGTATATACAAAGGCTCAAACACGCATGGCATTGCAAATTTGCCGTGCGTATTCTGCTTGTTGGGATGCAGTCCCAATCCCTGTGAACATCACGGAACCGTGATGGCTGTGCACTCTTACAGCGTGCTGAAAGAGCGTTTTGCAGAAACGCGAAGCCTGCATCGGCACGATGCAGAACAACAGGTTTGGGCTGTGCCCAACAAGCTCTTGCAAGGCAAGGGGCTTTGTATATACAAAGACATTGCTTGCAAGAGAGCTTCGGCGTACCAGAATGGTACCACGAAGCTCTCTTGCAGAAGCGATTGTGCCAGTCCGAATTGTCAATTCCGATCACAACTGCTATACTGGACTCATCAAAAATTTTTCAGGAGGCTGCTACAGTGACTGCACAGATAATGCAAATCGGGAACATACCTTGCCGCATTTACGGTGAAGCCAATGCAGAATACCTACTGCTCCAAATGACCGGCGAGCACGAGCTGCAAAGCATGGAAGGCGAGGTTGCCGCTATTGCACAGAGTGCGCACCACTTTTTGTTTGCAGCCATTCCAGTGAAAAGCTGGAACGATGAACTTTCCCCATGGGAAGCTCCTGCGGTATGGGGCAAAGAAAGTTTTGGCTGCAATGCGGCGGACACGCTGCGCTTTCTGACAGAACAGGTCATCCCCACGCTGAAGCGGCAGTTTCATCTCCCGGAAAACGTCAAAATCATTCTGGGCGGCTATTCACTGGCCGGGCTGTTTGCGTTGTGGGCATCCACCCAGACTGATCTGTTCTATGGTGTCGCCGCCGCATCCCCCTCTGTTTGGTTTCCGGGCTGGATGGAGTTTGAACAGCAGCATCCGATACAGGCACAGCACATTTATCTGAGCCTTGGCGACAAGGAAGAGCGCACGAAAAACGCTGTCATGGCTGCGGTGGGGGATAATATCCGCACCCTGCACAGTCGGCTTGCAGAGCGTGGCGCAGACTGCACCCTTGAATGGAACAGCGGCGGGCATTTCAAAGACGCCGACCTACGCACTGCGAAAGCCTTTCGGTGGGTGATGGAGGAACACGCATGACCATTTTGATCGATGCAGATGGCTGTCCGGTTGTCGATTTGACATTGCAGATTGCAAAGCAGTTCGGCGTTCCTGTCATCATCCTGTGCGACACCTCGCACCAGATCGAACGTGAGGGTGCACAGACGATGGTATTCGACAAGGGTATCGACAGCGTAGACTTTGCGCTGGTCAACCGGGTCAAACCGGGGGATGTGGTCGTAACACAGGACTACGGGCTGGCGAGTATGTGCCTTGCCAAGTGCGCCCGGGTGCTGAACCAGAATGGTCTGGAATACACCGCCGACAACATAGACGCTCTCATGCTGCGGCGGTATGAAAACAAAAAGCTCCTCCGTGCCGGAAAGCACCCCAAGGGGAGCCCAAAGCGGACGAAGGAGCAGGATGTCAGGTTTGCGGACACGCTTGAGAAGATCTTGAACTGCAACCATTGATACATACTTTTGGAAGGCTGGAGAAATCCAGTCTTCTTTTTTCATAAGTGCCAATTGTGACTTTTTTGTTAACTTTCGAAGATGTGGTTGTATTTTGGCCTTTCAACTGGGTTCGTATATGAAGGCTTCTTTTTTTGGCGAATATCGATTCGAGAGATTACATCTTGGTTACAAGTTATAAATTGTGGGTGCAGAATGGCCTTTTTCGTCGGCTACCAATTAGGGGGATGATTTTTCAAAAGCCCTAAATTCCGAAGATTTTCTATAAAAAGCGGCTCCTTGAAAACAGAACAGTTCAATCGTCCGGTACTTCACAAAAGGTACTTCTGTAACTCGCAGCCCGGTCATAACGAAGACGGGGTGGCTGAAATGCCAATGGTGCGGTGCAAGCCCGCCGCCGGATGATTCCCCACTCCTAGGGTGCCGAGGGCGAATATGGGAGACCCATATCATATTGGCGCAGACGGGATTGTAACCCTATCTGCGATGCGAGAGCTGGAATTGCTGCCAGTTCTCTTTACATTGCCACCTATCCGCAGGTGACACACTTTTTGACATTATGAAGGCTTCTTTTAGGAGTTCACTTTTGTCTGCCTATTACAATTCGGTTACAGAATCGTCTTGGATGCTATGGAACGACCTATTTCAAGGGCTCGTATATAGAGGCATCTTTTTTCAAGACCACCTTCAACTTCAGGCACTGCCATTATTGCAAAATTCCACCCTCCATCGGTCGCCCCATGGACCGACGTTATTTTAACCAAGAAGCTACTTCGGCTATATTTTCCAAGAACTTTTTAACAAATTTCTTTTTCGGGTTACTTTTTGGCCTTTCTCGATGCCTACCAATTAGAGGGACAATTTTTCGGAAGCCTTAAATTTCGAAGATTTTCTATAAAACTCTGTTCTTTGAAAACAGAATAGTTCAATCGTCCGGTACTTCACAAAAGGTACTTCTGTAACTCGCAGCCCGGTCATAACGAAGACGGGGTGGCTGAAATGCCAATGGTGCGGTGCAAGCCCGCCGCCGGATGATTCCCCACTCCTAGGGTGCCGAGGGCGAATATGGGAGACCTATATCATATTGACGCAGATGGGCTGCAAGTCTATCTGCGATGCGAGAGTTGAAACTACTGTCAGCTCTCTTTACATTGCCGCCTGACCGCAGCCTTGCTGCAAAGGATATAACCGCAGGTGGCACACACTTTTGATCTTAAACTACTTATGCAGAAGGAGTGCCCATGAAGTTTAACGATGCCTATTCCCAGATGTTTCCCGGTTACCCCGATGCCGTCAACCTTCAGCAGGCTGCGGAGATGCTTGGTCTGAACCGCCACACGGTCGGGGAATTGATCCGTTCCCGCCGCCTGTTTGCGCTTAAAATCGGCCGCACCTACCGTATCCCGAAGCTGAGCGTGATCGAGTTCCTGCTCACCGGACAGAGCACCTTCCCGGCTGGAAATCCGCCGCTGGATGTGGTATGCTGTGGGTGCAGCAACGGACAGCACGCCTGTTGACCCAAAGGAGGTTTATGATGAAAACTACAGGGTCTGTCCAAGAGAAAAATGGACGTTTCTATTTCGTGATCAATCTTTATGATGCCAACGGCAAGCGGAAGATCAAGTGGATCTCCACAGGTCTGACCGTCCGGGGCAACAAGCGCAAGGCGGAATCCATGCTCCGGGAAGTGCTGCTCCACTATGATGAGACCGGGGAGCTGCCCACGGGGCGGGGAGGCACCTACGAAAAAGTAGACGCTAAAACCGCCAAGCCCCTGCCGCTGCCCCTCCAGCCCGTCAACAAGTCGGAGATGCTGTTTCTGGATTATCTCAACGAGTGGGTGCAAGTCCACAAGGCATCCATCCAGCCTGCAACCTTTATCAGCTACAATCGGATGATCACCGGGCGCATCACGCAGTATTTTGAGCCGCTGGGCTTGAAGCTGTGCGAGGTCACGCCGCAGGTGCTGGATGAGTTTCAGGAGAAGATCTTGCTGGAGGGCTACACCACTAACACGGTCATTCACTACCACGCCATCTTCGGTAAAGCGTTCAAGGATGCCGTCCGCAAGGACTATCTGGAAACCAACCCGATGCTGAAAGTTGACCGCCCGAAGAAGAACAGCTTCCGGCCCAACTTCTACTCCAAGGATGAAGTCCAGCAGCTGCTGGAAGTATCGCAGGATGACCCCCTGCACCTGTGCATCCTCATTACAGCCTACTACGGTCTGCGCCGCAGCGAGGTGCTTGGGCTGAAGTGGTCGTCTATCGACTTTGAGCGCAAGTCCATCACCATTAACCACAAGGTGACGGAACAGTTGGTGAACGGCAAGTACGTTCCTGTGGTCAGCGATGTGATGAAGAACAAGACCAGCTGCCGTACTCTGCCGCTGATCCCGGCTGTGGAAGAAGAACTTCTGAAGCAGAAGGAAAAGCAGCAGCTTTACCGCAAGCTGTTCAAGAAGAGCTACAGCACTGAGTATCTGGATTTCGTCTGCACCGATCAGGAAGGCAAGCTGATCCGCCCGAACTTCGTGACGGAGCACTTTGATTGGCTGCTGACCAAGTACGGGCTGAAGCACATCCGTTTTCACGACCTGCGCCACAGCTGTGCCAGCCTGATGGTGATGAACGGCGTATCCATGAAGCAGGTTCAGGAGTGGCTGGGGCACAGTACCTTTTCTACCACCGCTGACATCTACGCACATCTCGATTACAAGAGCAAGGAAGGGTCGGCTGGGGTCATTGCGAACCTTTTGGGAGAATCCAAATTCCCCAAGTAATTATGGATTTATCGTTCATGTATAAAGCATACCGTGATGAGGAAAAAGCGGTCTTTCTTTGCTTGATGCAAAAGAAAAAGTCGCAGGTTCGTTTGAATCTGCGACTTCTGGCGGAGATGGTGGGATTCGAACCCACGTGCCCGATTAAGGACAAAACGATTTCGAGTCGTTCTCGTTACGACCGCTTCGATACATCTCCAAGTATATTTTCATAGCAAATTTACGATTTGTATATCGCAAATCGGCCTTGAAACTTGGAATAGTTGCTGTTAGAATATTGTTAGAAAACGCATCGTTCAGACAGGCTTTGAAGCCTGTCAGGACATCAAAATCGACGTTCTCTCGTGTGATATGGAGACATCCGGCGAAGCATCCACTTGGATTTCGAGTCGTTCTCGTTACGACCGCTTCGATACATCTCCATATATTAGCCTTTATAGTATAGCAAAAAAGCGGTTTTCCGTCAACACTTTTCTCCCGTTACGGCACGGCTGCAAGCCATACGCAGCCGTGCCGTTTTGCGTTTTTGGGGCAGAAAGCGCGGTTTCTTTGCAAAAAAGGCTGTTCTTTTGGGCGGGAGCCGAGTATAATAGGAACGATATTTTTCAAATTTGAAGTACAGAGGAGAGCATTCCAATGGCACAGGCAAAACAAGATATGGGCACCGGCAACATCAAAAAGCTGATGCTGCAGCTCATGATCCCCGCCGTGGTGGCGCAGGTGGTGAACCTGCTGTATAACATCGTGGACCGCATTTACATCGGCCACATTGCGGGCATTGGCGCGGCAGCGCTGACCGGCGTGGGGCTGTTCACACCCATTCTGATGCTGCTGAACGCTTTTGCCATGCTGGTGGGCGCGGGCGGCGCGCCGCGCACCGCCATTGCTCTGGGGCAGGGGGACAGGCAGCAGGCCGAAAAGATCGTCTCCAACAGCTTTACCGTGCTGATGTTCTTTGCCGTGGTGCTGACCATTGGCTTCTATGCCGGGGCACCGGTGCTGCTGCGGCTGTTCGGTGCCAGCGATGCCACCCTGCCGTACGCCCTGAGCTACAGCCGCATCTACATTGCAGGCTCGGTGTTCGTACTGGTGGTGCTGGGCATGAACCCTTTTATCACCACGCAGGGCTTTGCCAAGACCAGTATGCTTACCACCGTGATCGGCGCGGTGATCAACATTATCCTCGACCCCATCCTGATCTTCGGGTTCGGGCTGGGCGTGCGGGGCGCGGCCATTGCCACGGTGCTCAGTCAAGCCGTGGGCGCGGCATGGATCATCCGCTTTCTCACCGGCAAAAAGACCATCCTGCGCCTGCGCAGAGACTACCTGCGCCCGGAAAAGCAGATCATTCTGCCGGTGCTGGCGCTGGGCATCTCCTCATTTGTGATGCTCTCCACCGAAAGCCTGCTTTCCATCAGCTTCAGCTCCAGTCTGGCGCGGTACGGCGGCGATGTGGCTGTGGGTGCCATGACCGTCATCACCAGCGCATCCCAGCTGTGCACGCTGCCCATTCAGGGCATCTGTCAGGGCGGGCAGCCGGTGATGAGCTTCAACTTCGGCGCAGGCAAGAAGGCCCGCGTCAAGGAAGCCTTCCGTTTTCAGCTGACGCTGTGCGGGTCCTACACCTGCTTGTTCTGGCTGTTGATGATGCTGTTTCCCGGCGCGGTGGCAGGCATTTTCACCTCGGACACCGCACTGATCCAGTATACCACGTGGGCCATGCGCATTTACATGGCGGGCATTTTTGCCATGGGCTTCCAGATCGCCTGCCAGCAAAGCTTTATGGCGCTGGGGCAGGCTAAGGTCAGCCTGCTGCTGGCCTGCCTGCGCAAGATCATTCTGTTGATCCCCCTCATCTTCATTCTGCCGCACGTTCTGCCGAACCCGGTGTTCGGCGTGTTTCTGGCCGAGCCGGTCAGCGACATTCTGGCCGCCACCATCACCACCATCACCTTCTTTGCCCGGTTCGATAAGATCCTCGACCGCGGTGCCGCAAGAATCTGACAAAGAGCTTTTTCTGCACAGTTATCAACCCCATCAAAATCCTTTTAGCTTGTATCTGATATCAGCCCACCTATCATAAACCTTGCATCATTCTGTAACACTATGTAATCTTTTGTTTTTTCGCAATTATCCAGCTGACGAAACATGTTCCATGTGATATACTATTTTCAAGTAATTCGCATTTACATCAAAAGGGAGGCTCCGATATCATGGCCCTGCAAAAACTATGCAATTGAACCCATGAAAACCTTTTTGGATGGTCAATATTCCATTCCAAATTATCAGCGGGAATATTCCTGGGAGGAAAATGAAATTCAGGATTTTCTGAATGATCTGGAGGATACCTGTGCCAATCCGAGCACCATTCACTTTTTCGGGCAGATCGTAGTTCACAATGATGAGGACTCCCAAACAAAATTCATTATTGATGGGCAGCAGCGCACAATTACATCCATGATTTTTGTGCACTCTCTTCAGCTTTTGTACGAAAATCTATATTTTACCACTCAATATCATCCTGCATCAAAAAAGGAAGTTCTATTGTCCAATTATGTAGGAGAATACTCTGATGAGGAAAAAAGCCTTCATCTCATCCTTAGTGAAGCGGATAATCCTTACTTTATTCAAACCATAACTGCTAGACAGCCGTCTGATTCCAAAGAAACGAAAAAGTCCTGGGAAAGAATCCGAAAAGCATTCAAGACTATTTATGAATATCTTGATTCGCACTGCCAGGACGCTTCCGATACTTCCAAGAAAATGGATTGCCTTAACCGATACTTCGAGGCCTTCTTCGAGCGGTTCAAAGTCATGTATATTGAGGCCACCAAGCTGGAAGAAGCTTTTATCATTTTTGAAACATTGAATGCTCGCGGAAAAGACCTTGAAACAGCAGATTTACTCAAAAATTTTGTTTTCAGCAAGTCAAAAGATGTGGATGACACTCAGAAAAAATGGAATTCCATTGTAGACAACCTGGATAAAATTGATACAACCAATTATATCCGACATTATTGGAACTCTTCTCATAAATTCATTCGCAAAAACGACTTATACCGGGAAATCGTAAAATTCATCAAGACCCCTGCTGATGTGTCAGCTTTTCTCGATAGTCTTGAAAATTGTTCTCAATTCTACCATGACATTGCATTTCCGGAGGAAAACGTTGATTTTACAGACGATAAATTGATCTCTTGTCTAAAGAATCTCAAAATCCTCAAGGCCAAAACTTTTTACCCGATTTTGCTTGCAATGAAACAGGCGAAAGAATCCTATTCTGAAAAAGACCTCTTGACCGTCGCCGAAACCATTGAAGTCTATGTTTTTCGTAATTTTACAATCTGCGGAAAGGTTGCCAACACCGGTGAACGATTCTTTTCTGAGATCGCTCTCCGGATTTACGGTGATCTAAATTCCGTTACCGCCATCTGTAAAGAAATCCGAAAATCAATTGTCCCAGACGATGAGTTCACTGCTGCTTTCAATACCTGGTCAGGTTCCAACCGTGAAATTATTCGCTATATCCTGAGAAAAATCAACAAACAATTATCTCCAACAGATGAATTGAATCTCAACAACAGCGATGTTCACATCGAACATGTAATGCCAATTGAAAACAGTAAATGGAAAATCCCGGAAGATACTCACAATGAGTATCTTTGGCGGTTGGGAAACCTCACGCTTTTAAGCGGAAAGCTGAATATCCAGATTTCCAATGAGGTTTTTCCAATTAAAGTGTCAGAATATGCCAAATCAAAAATTGACCTTAATAAATCGCTGTGCACCTGCAGCGATGGTACTCCGCGCACAAAATGGATCGTTCCCGATGATATTGATATCCGTCAAAAATATTTTTCGGATTATGCACTCATAATCTGGCACATCCATTAAACAACTTTTCTATTCAATCAATAAAACAACGCGGCCCCCATACATGAAAAGGGAGCCGCGTTGTTTTTTATTCCGGTTTTATTTCCCCGCCAGAAGAATGGCCAGCACGGCTTTCTGCACGTGCAGGCGGTTCTCGGCTTCATCGAAGATCTCCGGTGCGTGCTGCTCGAACACCGCCGAGGAGATCTCCTCGCCCCGGTGGGCGGGCAGGCAGTGTAGCACCATGACATCGGGCTTTGCGCTTTCCAGCAGCTTGCCTGTGAGCTGGAAGCCCACAAAATCCCGCAGGCGCTGCTCACTTTCCGGCGTGCCGGGCTTGGCGGTGTTCCACACAGCCGTTGCCACCACGTCGGCATCCTGAATACCCTCGGCAGGGTCTGCGGTCAGGTGGAAGGCGCTGCCGTACTTGTGGGCGAACATCAGCACATCCGCCGCCGGGCGGTAGCTCTGCGGGCAGACGCAGGTGACCTGCATCCCAGCCAGCAGTCCGCCCACGATGAGGCTGTTTGCCATGCTGCTGCCGTCGCCGACAAAGCAGAGCTTCCGGCCCGCAAGGCTGCCCCGGCGCTCCCGAATGGTCATCAGGTCGGCCAGAACCTGGCAGGGATGGGCGTAATCCGTCAAGCCGTTGATCACCGGCACACCGGCCAGCTCGGCAAACTCTTCCAGATCGCTCTGGCGGTAGGTGCGCCACACCACGCAGTCGTAGTAGCGGCCCAGCACCCGGGCGGTGTCCTTGAGGGGCTCGCCGCGCCCGGCCTGCAGCTCGGCGGTGTTCATGTAGTTGCCCAGACCGCCCAGCTGGTACACACCCACCTCAAAGCTGGTGCGGGTGCGGGTGGACGCCTTGGAGAACATCAGGGCAACCGTCTTTCCTGCCAGCAGCGGGGCCGTGCCACCCAGCTTCTGCTGTGCCTTGAGTTGATCGGCCACATCCAGAATGTGGGTCAGCTCGGCAGGGGAGAGGTCGCTCATTTTCAGCAGATTTTTCATGCCTGCTCCTTCGGAGCCGTCGGCTCCATCTTGCCCAGCACATCGCTCAGGATCTCCAGCGCCATGTCCACATCGTGCTCGCTGAGGGTCAGCGGCGGCAGCAGGCGCAGGCGGGTCTTGGCTGTCAGCACCAGCAGGCCCGCTTCGCGGCAGGCGGCCAGCACATCTGCGGCCTTGAGGTCGTAGAACTCGATGCCCACCATCAGGCCGATGCCGGAAATGCTCTTGACATGGGGCAGCTTTGCGATGCCTGCGCGCAGCTGGACGGCGCGCTCGTTGACATTGGCAAGGAAGCTCTGGTCCATGCGGTCCACCACCACGTTGGCACCGGCGCAGACCACCGGGTTGCCGCCGAAGGTGGAGCCATGGGTGCCGGGGCCCATGCCCTCGGCTACCTTTTCGTTCATCAGCACTGCGCCGATGGGCAGGCCGCCGCCCAGACCCTTGGCCAGCGTGACCACGTCCGGCTTGAGGTTGTAGTGCTCGCAGCACAGGAAGGTGCCGGTGCGGCCCACGCCGGTCTGCACCTCGTCCACGATGAGCACAAGGTCTTTTTCGTCGCAGAGCTTGCGCACGGCCTGCACGTAGTCCGGGTCCAGCGCCATCACACCGCCCTCGCCCTGAATGAGTTCCAGCATCACGGCGCAGGTGGTGCGGTCCACCAGCTCCTCCAGCGCTTCGATATCGCCTGCCGGAGCATACAGGAAGCCCTCGTTGAAGGGGCCGAAGTAGTTGTGGAACACCTCCTGACCGGTGGCGGTCAGGGTGGCGATGGTGCGGCCGTGGAAGCTGTTCACCAGCGTGATGACCGTGGTGCGGTCCTTGCGGTAGTGGTCCACGCTGTACTTGCGCGCGGCCTTAATGGCACCCTCGTTGGCCTCGGCACCGGAGTTGCCGAAGAACACCTTGCTCATGCCGGTGCGCTTACACAGCTTTTTGGCCAGCTTGCCGCAAGGCGCGGTGTAGTAAAGGTTAGAGGTATGCTGCAGCTTGTGGGCCTGCTCCGAGACGGCTTCGGCCCAGTCCAGATCACAGTAGCCCAGACTGTTGACACCGATGCCGCTGGTAAAATCCAGATACTGCTGACCCTCGGGGCCTGCGGCGCGCAGGCCGTGGCCTTTTTCCAGCACAATAGGGTTGCGGTTATAGGTGTGCAGGACGTATTCGCCGTCCCGCTTGATGACTTTTTCAGAATCCATAGGTGTACCCTCCTGTGAACAGAGACTGTAAACAGAAAACCCTCTCAGGCGCTTTCGCGCCAGAAAATGCTGGCAAAGGCTTGAGAGGGTCATTTTTCTTATTATACCGCCTGCACGGCACCAGCGCAATGCTTATTCGCGGTGGCTGCGGCGGTAAAAGCGGGTGCCGGAGCCGCGGTTGGAGAACAGCTCCAGCAGGATGGAGTGGGGCACGCGTCCATCGATGATGACCGCCTCGTGCACGCCCTGATAGATGGCATCGGCCATGCCGCCGATCTTGGGGATCATGCCGCCCGCAATGATGCCGGCGGACTTATAGCCCTCGATCTCGGACACCTCCACCTCGGGGATGAGGGTGCTCTCGTCGTCCTTATCCCGCAGCAGGCCCGCGATATCGGTCATGGATACCAGCTTCTCCGCTTTCAGCGCAATCGCGATCTGCGCAGCGGCGGTGTCGGCGTTCACGTTGTAGGCCTGACCCAGATCGTCCATGCCCACCGTGGCGATCACGGGAATGAAGCCGCCGTCCAGCAGGCTTGCGATCAGGGTAGCGTCCACATGCACGATCTCGCCCACATGGCCCAGCTGGGGGTCCAGCTCGGTGCAGCGCAGCATCTGGCCGTCCATGCCGCACAGGCCCACGCCGCGGCCGCGCAGCTTTGCCACCAGATCCTTGTTCACCTTACCGGCCAGCACCTGCTGCACGATCTCCATGGTGGCATCGTCAGTCACCCGCAGACCGTTTGCGAAATGGCTTTCCACACCCACCTTTTTCAGCATCTCGTTGATGGCCGGGCCGCCGCCGTGCACCAGCACCACGCGCACACCCAGCAGGGTAAGGGTGACCAGATCGTTCATGACGGCATTTTTCAGTTCTTCGTTGATCATGGCATTGCCGCCGTACTTTACCACCATGGTCTTTCCGTGATACTTCTGGATGTAGGGTGTCGCCTCAGAGAAAAGGCGCGCCATTTCTTCGTTTTTCATAAGATTTCCTCTGAACCCTCTCAGTCAATGCCTTGCGGCATTGCCAGATTCCCCTTTTTGTCGCTCACGCGACATCTTCCCCCGGCGCGGGGGAAGTCTGTCCTCTCAAGGGGGAGCCTTTGCTGGACGGGTCACTTTATTTCATAAAATCAGCTGCTTGTCGTTCGTTTTAAGCTCCCCCTTCGGGGGAGCTGGCGCGCAGCGCCTGAGAGGGTTATCAGGTGCGGTAGTCGCCGTTGATCTTGACGTAATCGTAGGTCAGATCGCAGCCCCATGCCTTTGCGGATGCATCGCCGGTGCCCATGTCCACCTTGACCAGCACATCGTGCTCAGCCAGCACCTTGGCGGCTTCGTCCTCGCTGTAGGGGTGGTAGGCGGCGTTTTCGCACACATACACCTCACCGGCCTTGCTGGAAAGCCACACGCAGACCTTGTCAATGGAGAAATCGCCGGGGGTGTAGCCGATGGCGCACAGGATGCGGCCCCAGTTGGCATCGCGGCCGAACACCGCGGCCTTGAACAGGTTGGAGCACACCACACTGCGGCTGACGGCACGGGCGGTCTTCAGGTCGGGGGCGTGGGTCACTTCGCAGGTGATGAGGTGGGTGGCACCCTCGCCGTCACCGGCGTGCTCGGCACACATGTGCTCTGCAATGGCGGTGAGCGCGGCAACAAAGGCTTCGTAGTCCGCGTTCTCCTCGCAGATCTCCGGGTTGCCTGCAAGGCCGGAAGCCATGATGATCAAGGTATCGTTGGTGGAAGTGTCCAGATCCACGCTCATCTGGTTGTAGGTGCCGGGCACCACGGTCTTGAGGGCCTTTTCCAGCAGGATGGGCGAGACGGCGGCATCGGTGGTGTAGAAGGCCAGCATGGTTGCCATGTTGGGGGCGATCATGCCGCTGCCCTTGCCAATGGCACCCACCGTGCAGGTCTTGCCGCCCAGCTCGAACTGGATGGCGTATTCCTTTTTGTGGGTGTCGGTGGTCATGATGGCGGTGGCGGCATCGGTGCTGCCCTGCTCGTCCGCAGCCAGCTTTGCGGCGGCGGCAGGAATGCCCCGGGCAAAGGGGTCGATGACCATGGGCTGGCCGATGACACCGGTGGAAGCGGGCAGAACGTCCTGCGGGTCGATGCCCAGCTCCTTGCCCACCAGCTCACAACATTCTTCGGCCAGAGCCACGCCATTGGCGGCGCAGGTGTTGGCGTTGCCGCTGTTCACGATGATCGCCTGTGCGTAGCCGTCCTTCAGGTGGGCGCGGTCCACCTTGATGGGTGCGCCGCAGACCTTGTTGGTGGTGTACACACCGGCGGCGGCGCAGCGCACGTCCGCCTTGATGAGTGCCAGATCGTATTTTTCTGCATGGTTTGCGCGGATGCCGCAGTGCACGCCAGCCGCTGCAAAGCCCTTGGGCGCGCAGATGCCGCCCGCAACTTCTTGATACTGCATAATGATCTTCCTTTCCCACAAAGAAATACTTCTCACTCGAACGGGCTAGCCCTCTCAGGCTCACATACGTTCGCCAGCTCCCCCAAAGTGGGAGCCCTTGGCAGTCCACGCAAACTTCATCTTTTTGCCAAGGCCTCTCCCTTTGACAGACTTCCCCCGACCGGGGGAAGATGTCGCGTAAGCGACAGAAAGGGGAAAACGAGGTGGATTTGCGAAGCAAAGACGGAGAGGGCGAGGACGCTGCCCGTGTACGAGCCATCTTTATTCCAACCCTTCGGTCTCTTCCAGCCCCAGCATCAGGTTCATGCACTGGACGGCCGCGCCGGAAGAGCCTTTGCCCAGATTATCGAACAGGGAGACCAGCATCATCTGGTCGCCTGCAGCGTTCACGGTCATGTACAGCTCCATGCGGTCGGTACCGGCCATAGCGTTCGAGTACAGGCCGTTCTCCGGCAGGGCTTCGTTCAGAGCGTGCACCTTGACGGTGGCAGCATCCTTGTAATATGCCGCAATGCCCTCGGCCACCTGTTCGGCGGTGCTGCCCGCCAGCGTCAGATCCAGCGGCACCAGCACCTGCATGCCGCAGTAGTAATCGCACACCACGGGCACGAACATGGGGGTGTGGGCAAGGCCGCTGATCTTCTGCATTTCCGGCAGATGCTTATGGGCAAGGCCCAGACCGTAGCTCTTGGGTGCATCCAGCTTGCTGTGCGCCGGGCGATCAGCGCTCTCGTACTCGGCGATCATCTTTTTGCCGCCGCCGGAGTAGCCGGAGATGCCGGTGCAGCTGAAGGGATAATCTGCCGGTGCAAGGCCCAGCTCCACCAGCGGGCGGGCAATGCTGATAAAGCCGCTGGCATAGCAGCCGGGCACTGCCACGCGGCAGGAATTTTTGATTTTTTCCTTCTGGCCCGCCAGCTCCGGGAAGCCATAGTCCCATGCGGCATCGGTGCGGAAGGCGGTGGAGGTGTCCAGCACCTTCACGTCCGGGCGCAGCAGGGGCATGACCTCTTTGGAAGCGGCATCCGGCAGGCAGAGGAAGGCGAGGTCGGCAGAGTTGATGACCTTCGCGCGCTCGTTCACATCCTTGCGGCCCTCTGCGGAAATGGACAGCAGCTCGATCTCCGGGCGTTGTGCCAGACGGTCGGCAATGCGCAGACCGGTGGTGCCGGAAGAGCCATCAATAAAAACTTTCACGCTCATGCGTTCTTTTCCTCCCACGCATCCAGCTGTGCGTTTGCCAGTGCGATCTGGTTGTTCACGCTGGCTTCGCTGGGGCCGCCGTAGCTGGTGCGGCCCTCGCAGCACTTGACCAGATCAATGGCATCGTAGATATCGTTCTCGAACAGAGCGCTGTAGCCCTTGAACTCGTCGAGGGTCAGCTCTTCAAGGGTCTTGTCCTTTGCGATGCAGTCGGACACCATGCAGCCGGTCAGCTTGTAGGCATCGCGGAAGGGCATCCCCTTCTTGGTGAGGTAGTCGGCGCAGTCGGTGGCGTTGATAAAGCCCTTGGCGGCGGCGCGGCGCATGTTGGCCGGAATGGTCTTCATGGTATCCAGCATGGGAGTGACCGTTTTCAGGCACAGCTCCAGCGTATCCACTGCGTCGAAGATGGCTTCCTTATCTTCCTGCATGTCCTTGTTGTAGGCGAGGGGAATGCCCTTCATCATCACCAGCAGGGTGTTCAGGTCGCCGTAGACGCGGCCGGTCTTGCCGCGGATCAGCTCGGTAACATCCGGGTTCTTCTTCTGCGGCATGATGGAAGAGCCAGTGGTAAAGGCATCGTCCAGCTCAATGAACTTGAACTCCCAGCTGCACCAGAGGATGATCTCCTCGGAAAGCCGGGACAGGTGCATCATGCAGATGGAGATGGCATTGGCCAGCTCGATGCAGAAATCACGGTCAGACACGCCGTCCAGACTGTTGGCGCAGGGAGCCGCAAAGCCCAGCTTTTCGGCGGTGAACTGGCGGTCCAGCGGGTAGGTGGTGCCAGCCAGCGCGCCGCTGCCCAGCGGGCACTGTGCGTCCATGCGGGCGGTGGCATCCTCAAAGCGCTGCAGGTCGCGCAGCAGCATGGAGGCGTAGGCCATCAGGGCGTGGCCAAAGGTGATGGGCTGGGCACGCTGCAGATGGGTGTAGCCCGGCATGACGGCGGTGGTGTTCTCACCGGCCTTTTTGCAGATGACCTTGATGAGCTCCACAATGTAGGCCTGCAGGGTGTGGCTGTAGTCCCGCAGGGTCAGGCGGATATCCAGCGCCACCTGATCGTTGCGGCTGCGGCCGGTGTGCAGCCGCTTGCCCGCATCGCCGATGCGGGCGGTGAGGGTCTGCTCCACAAAGGTGTGTACATCCTCGGCGCCCGGGTCGATCTCCAGCCTGCCGGCTGCCAGATCATCGGCGATGGAAGCCAGACCGTTGAGGATGTCCTCACAGTCCTTTTCCGAGATGATGCCCTGCTTTGCCAGCATGGCGGCGTGCACGCCGCTGCCGCGCATATCCTGCGCGATCATGCGCTGATCGAAGCGGATGGAGGAGTTGAAGTCGTTCACGCGGGAATCCACGGCCTTGGAAAAACGGCCCTTCCAGAGTTGTTCTGCCATAGTTTGCTCCTTGATTATCCGAACCCTCTCAGTCTCGCATTCGCTCGCCAGCTCCCCCGAAAGGGGGAGCTTTTTCAGCTTTTCCGTACCATGCACAAAGCTCGCCCTTCGGGAGAGCTGGCAAAACCGTCAGGTTTTGACTGAGAGGGTTAATTCCTTCTAAAAACGGCAAAGCCGCCGCAGGGGAAAACGCTCCTGCGGCGGTGCCGCCGGCAACGATGCCGGTTGGATGGAACTTCCGTGTGAAAGTGTGAAAACACACGAAAGGGAAGATGTTATAGCTGCTTACTTGACCTCCGGCCAGTTCTTGGACAGCTTTGCGCGCTCCTTGATGGACAGGCCGAACAGGTTGATGAAGCCTGTTGCATCAGCCTGATTGTAGTCCTCGTCCTCACCGAAGGAAGCGGTCTGCTCGTCGTACAGGGTGTACGGAGAGGTGACACCGGCGTTGATCATGTTGCCCTTGTAGAGCTTGAGCTTCACATCGCCGGTGACGGTCTTTTCCAGACTGTCGGCAAAGGCATCCAGAGCCTCGCGCAGCGGGGTGAACCACTGGCCGTTGTAAACGATATCGGCATACTTCTGGGCCAGCTGAGCCTTGAAGTGAGAGCTTTCCTTATCCAGAGTGATGGTCTCCAGCACATTGATGGCCTTGTACAGGATGGCACCGCCGGGGGTCTCGTACACGCCGCGGCTCTTCATGCCCACCAGACGGTTCTCCACGATATCCAGCAGGCCGATGCCGTTCTCGCCGCCCAGCTTGTTCAGGTGCTCCACCAGCTCCACAGCGCCCATCTCCTTGCCGTCCACGGCGGTGGGGATGCCCTTTTCAAAGTGGATGGTCACATAGGTGGGCTTATCGGGAGCCTGCTCGGGGCTGATGCCCAGCTCCAGGAAGCCGGGCTTGTTGTACTGCGGCTCGTTGGCGGGGCTCTCCAGATCCAGACCCTCGTGGCTCAGGTGCCACAGGTTCTTATCCTTGGAGTAGTTGGTCTCGCGGTTGATCTTCAGGGGGATGTGGTGAGCCTCGGCGTAGTCGATCTCCTCGTCACGGCTCTTGATATCCCACTCACGCCACGGAGCAATGATGGCCATATCGGGGCACAGGGCCTTGAGGGTCAGCTCAAAACGCACCTGATCATTGCCCTTACCGGTGCAGCCGTGGCAGATGGCATCTGCGCCTTCCTTGATGGCGATATCCGCCAGAGCCTTGGCGATGCAGGGACGTGCAAAGCTGGTGCCCAGCAGGTAGTCCTCGTACTTCGCGCCGAACTTCAGGGTGGGGAAGATGTAGTTCTCCACAAAGTCCTTCTTCAGGTCCAGCACGTACAGCTTGGAAGCGCCGGTAGCCTTGGCCTTTTCCTCCAGACCATCCAGCTCGGTGCCCTGACCCACGTCACCGGAGACAGCGACGACCTCGCAGTTGTTGTAGTTTTCCTTCAGCCAGGGAATGATGATGGAGGTGTCCAGACCGCCGGAGTATGCCAGCACGACTTTTTTGATGTTTTCCTTTTTCATAGGTGACGCTCCTTTTTCATAAAAATACACTTTTGTTTTCTGATGCGCACTTTCCCTTCGCATCCTCTTCCGTTGCGTTTCGGTTGATGCTTTTATTATACGCCGCGCTGTTTTTTCGTCAATAACAAAACCATACAAACCTTTTTTGCTTCCGGCACCCGTTTTTCGTTCATGTTGCATCTTTATGCGTTATTTGCAGAATATATTCATATTTTATGCATTTACACAGTATATATTCGGGGCACATGCATCCCGCCCGGGGCATGTGCGGACTACAGCACACGGAAAGAATTCACACCGCAAAAACAAAAAGCCCGGGACCCTTTTGTGAGCCGTCTGGCCCTGAAAGAGTCCCGGGTTTCGTTTTCGCTTTATGCGCCGGAAAATGGCCCGCCCGCCGCGCTCCATGCGCGGCACAGCAGTTCCTTCTGGGCCTTGGGCAGCTGCTTGAGGGCATACTCCCGCCGCAGGGCGGCGCGTTTATCCGCGCACAGTTCCAGATAGGCAAAACCCCCGGCCCCTCTGGCACGGGTGTACTTTGCGCCGCGTCCGCTCTGGTGTGCGCGCAGGCGGACGGCAGGGTCGGTGGTCCAGCCGGTGTACAGCGTACCGCCGGTACACCGCACCATATACACAAAGGCGGGCTTTGGCCGGGCGCACGGCTCAGATGCGGCCATTGTTCTTTAACACCTGACGGCAGGCGGCAAGGGCAGTTTCCTTATCCTTGGCGGTGATGAGGAAGCGGCTGGCGTGGCAGAAGCTGATGCCCGGGATGCCGCTCTTCTGCTCAATGACCTCCTGCGGCTGGCCGGCCCAGCTCTGGGGGAAGGGGAGCTTGGGGCGCTTGGTCTTGTGGTCGGTGACGCACTGGGCGCTCCAGCCGCCGCGCTGGCTGGGGTAGACCACGAACAACGCGTCCGTCTTGTACAGACCGTTCTTCCACGGCAGATAGCAGGGCAGCACCACGATGCCGTCCCGGGAGTTTTTGTAAGCCTGCTGCACCTTTTCGTCGGCGCGGTTCACGGCGTTGGCGCTGGCGATCTGGTTTTCCAAGATCTGCTTTGCCACGGCCACCGCCTTGAAAAAGCAGGTGTCCTGATCCTCTTTGGAGTCCCACACCGGGTTAAAAAAGCCAATGGCATCGCACAGGCTGTTCTGCTCGCCGGTGTTATCGTTGAGGTCCAGCGGCTGGATGAAGTTCTCGTCAATGAGCCGAGCCTGACGCTCACCCACAAGGCCGGGGCCGAGCACCCGCCACAGCAGGCCGAGGGCCGCATAGGGCACGCCATTGGGGCGGCACTCCCGCGGCTCCTGATGGTGGTCGAACATACCAAAGCCCACATCGTACACGATGCCGTCAAAATCATCCGGCACCACAAAGCCGCGGGTGATCTTGATGTCCGGGCGCAAAATTTGCAGCAGGGCAGTGGCAAACACATCGTCGGCGTGGAACTTGCCGGCGTGGGTGAAGCCGTTTGCAGGAATTTTCATAGATGTACCTCGTTCCCAATAAAATGTCTGGCAACAGTATAGCACACTTTGCAGAAAGGGACAACGAAAAGCCCCGGAACGGGCACGCCATTCCGGGGCTTTTTGAGCGTATTCTTACTTTTTCTTTGTGGTGCGTGCCTTTTTAGCGGCAGGAGCGGCGGGCTTTTGGGCCGGGGTGGTCTCCGGCTCGCCCAGAGCCAGAATGCTGCTCAGCTCCTTCTGAGCTGCGGCATTCGTGGCATCGGTGGTGGCCAGCACGTCGGCGTAGAACTGCTCCATGCCCTCGCGGGTGGAGAAGGTGGCAACGTACATCTGGTTGCCCATGGCGCCGCTCAGCGCGTCCGGCATGCGGTCCACCATGCGCATGTTCTGCTGGTACTTCTGCATGATCTGCTCGTGGCTGTACACAAAGTGCTTGCCGTCGCGGCGGCCTGCAAACGGGCAGTAGAAGTGCTCGCCCACCGGCATATCGGTGCCGCCAAAGGCGATCATGTCCGCCCAGATCTTGTAGACGTTGGTGGAGCGGGCAAAGTTGATCATATCCGGGGTGAAGCCGCCGCAGGGGCGCATGTTGACCTCCAGCGCCACGATCTGGCCCTTTTTGCCCATGCTGGCCTGATTCTCGGTCATGCGGAAGAACTCAAAGTGGATGAAGCGGCTCTTCACGCCAAAGCTCTTGACGGCGGCACGGCCTGCAGCGCGGGTGTCCTCGGGCAGGTCCTTGATGATGTAGTAGATGGAGTTGTCGTTGTCGTTGACGATATCCATGATGGACATGGGGCTGACGTTGCCGGCCTCAAAGATGGGGTTGCCGTTGGCATCGATGATGGCATCGTAGCTGTTCACCTCGGCCCGGACGAACTCCTCCATGATGTACTCCACATCCGGGTGATGGGCCGTCTTCTGCACGAGGAACTTTTTCAGATCCTCGTCGCTGGACAGTTTGTGGGTGTCGGATGCGCCCACGCCGTTATCCGGCTTTACCACCACCGGGTAGCCCACCTCGTCGATGAACTTCCGGCAGCCCTCGTAATCGTCCACCATGTGGTAGCGTGCGGTGGCAATGCCGGCCTTCTGGTAATACTCCTTCATCTTGCTCTTGTACTTGATGCGGGGCATATCGGAGGTTTGGAAGCCGGAGGTAATGTGGAAATCGGTGCGCAGGGCTGCGTCCCGCTCCAGCCAGTATTCATTGTTGGACTCCAGCCAGTCGATGCGGCCATACTTGAAGGCAAAGAAGGCCACGGCGCGGTAGACCTCGTCGTAGTTTTCCAGACTGCCCACCTTGTAGTACTCGTTCAGGCTGTCCTTCAGCTCCGGCTTCAGCTCATCGTAGGGCTGGTCGCCGATGCCCAGCACGTTCATGCCGTTGTTTTTCAGCTCACGGCAGAACTGCCAGTAGTTGGTGGGGAAGTTGGGCGAAATAAAAATGAAATTCTGCATGGTTTTATGATTCCTCTTTCCTCTATAAACCTCTATAAAGGCGGCCTCGCCCTCTCCGTCCGCTCGCAAAGCTCGCGTCCACCTCGTTCCCCTTTCTGTCGCTTGCGCGACATCTTCCCCCGACCGGGGGAAATCTGTCAAAGGGAGAGGCCTTGGCAGTACGGCAAGGCCTTTTGGTTTTGCCAAAGGCTCCCCCTTTGGGGGAGCTGTCACCGAAGGTGACTGAGAGGGCGAGCCATTTTACTCGCCCAGAATATACGGCATGTAATATGCAGTCTGCTTATACCACCAGTTCCAGTCGTGGTTCACATCGTGGCCCCACAGGTCTACCCAGATGGGGATGTTCTTGGCCTCGAAGATGCGCTTGAGGAACCATGTGGTATCCGGCTGCTCCCAGTCGCCCTGACCGCAGCAGATGACCGCCTTCTGGCTGCGGAACAGCTGCATGTAGGGGTGATCCTCCGGGAAGTTCTTCATGTAATCCACGGGCGAGTTCATGTACACCAGCTCGTCCATATAATTGCCGAAGCCATAGTGGGCCGTGTAGATGCCGCTGAGGGCCAGACAGCCGCAGAACACATCCGGGCGGCGCAGGTACAGGTTGACCGCATGGGTGGCGCCCAGACTGCAGCCAAAGGCAATGACACCGGGCAGGTCGTCCCAGCCGTTGCGCTCCTTGGCCAGATACTGGATCTTGGGCACAGCCTCCTCCACGATATAGCGCAGCCACTGCTCATAGCGGCGAATGCGCCAATAGGGGTCGCCCTGCGTGTCGGACCAGGTCTCCTTGTCCATGGTATCAATGGAGATCACCATGATCTTACCAGCATCGATCCATGGGGCAAGGGTGTCGGCCATGTGGAAGTTCTCAAAATCGAAGAAGCGGCCATCCTGACAGGGGATGTACAGCATCGGGCGGCCTGCGTGGCCGTAGATCTTGCACTCCATGTCGCGGCCCAGCGCCGGACTGTAATCCTTGAAATACTGCATTTCCATGGTGTTTCCTCCTTTTAGGGTTTACTCCTCCACCTCATACATCAGAGTATGGAACATAAAGGGCAGCTGTTTTTCCCAGCTGGCTTCGCTGTGGGTGCCGCCGGGCACGATGCGGCTGGTGAGGTGGATGCCCCGGGTCAGTACCTTGCTGCACATCTCGGCAAAGCCGCGGCGCATGCCCTCGTGGTTGCCCATCTCGCGGGAGCCGTAGTCCATGTACAGCACGGTGCCCGGCTCCAGCTTTGCGCGGCCCACAAGGCCGGAAAGCTTTTCCGGCGACACCCAGATGGACGGCGACAGCGCCGCCGCACGGCTGAAAGTGTCGTTGTACTGCAAAAGGGCGTACAGGCTCATCAGGCCGCCCATGCTGCTGCCGCCGATAAAGGTGTGCTCCCGGTCGGGCAGGGTGCGGAAGTTGCGGTCGATGAAGGGTTTGAACCGGTGGATATACCAGCTCATGGTGGCCTGACCCGTGCCGTCGAAGTGGCCGAACTGCGGGTCGTCGAACCGGTAGGGCGAATACTCCACCAGCCGTTCGTTGTTGGCTCCGGCGTTGCACTCCACCGCCGCCACGATCAGCGGGGTGTCGGTGTAGTCCAGATAATCGGCCATGCCCCAGCTTTTGCCAAAGGTGGCATCCTCGTCAAAAAAGACGTTCTGGCCGTCGAACATATACAGCACCGGATACCGGCGGTCGGGGTCAGCTTCATACATCGTGGGCAGATAAACATATACTCTGCGCTGCTCGGTGCCGTTGACGGCAGGGTAGCTCACGCTCCATTTTTTGACCATGGGTCCATTCCTCTCAATCTTTCCTGCACATGGCCTGCCGCAATGCAGGCCGCTGTTCTGTTTTCAGTTTAGCACTGCAGGGCACAGAAAGCAATTGCGCCGGGAAATTTTGGAGGTTTGACGGAGAGGGCGAGGACGTTATCCTAATATACGGCAAACGCCGCCGAGCGGAGGCCTGGCGGCGTTTGCTGCTATTCTGAATAAAAAGGTTCTCTCCGGAGAATCGGGATCAGTTCTTTTTCTCAACAGGCACGATCCAGCCCTTGGTATCGGGGATCTTGCCCCACTGCATACCGGTCATGGTGTCGTACAGCTTCTGGGTGACAGGGCCGATCTTGCCGTCGCCGATGTAGGCGTGCTCGCCCTTCCAGACCAGCTCCTTGACGGGGGAGACGACAGCGGCGGTACCGGTGCCGAACACCTCTTCCAGCTTGCCTTCGCGGGCAGCAGCCATGATGTCGGCAATGGCGATCTTGCCCTCGACGACCTCATAGCCCCAGTCCTTCAGCAGCTCGATGCAGCTGCGGCGGGTAACGCCGGGCAGAACGGTGCCGACGGTAGCAGCGGTGTACACCTTGCCGTCGATCTTGAACATGATGTTCATGCTGCCAACTTCCTCGACGTACTTCTTCTCCACGCCGTCCAGCCACAGCACCTGTGCGTAGCCCTGCTCCTCGGCCAGCTCGCCGGCCTTGATGGAAGCAGCGTAGTTGCCGCCGCACTTGGTGAAGCCGGTCAGGCCGGGAGCGGCACGGATGTACTCGTCTTCAACATAGATGCGGACGGGGTTGATGCCCTCGGCATAGTAAGCGCCCGAGGGAGCGCAGATGATGCAGAAAATGTAGTGCTTGGAAGCGTGCACGCCCAGACCCACGTCGTTTGCAAACACGAAGGGACGGATGTACAGGGAAGCACCGTCGGAATGGGGCACCCAGTCACGGTCCACGTCCACCAGCGTCTCAACGGCCTGAATGTAGTCCTCCACAGGGATCTTGGGGATGCACAGACGGTCGGCGGAGTCCTGGAAACGCTTTGCGTTGCAGTCCGGGCGGAACAGCTGGACGGTATCATCGGCCGTGCGGTATGCCTTCATGCCCTCAAAGATCTCCTGAGCGTAGTGGAACACGACAGTAGCCGGGTCCAGTTCAAAGGGGCCGTAGGGGACAATGCGGGCATCGTGCCAGCCTTCGCCCTCGGTGTAATCCATCACGAACATATGGTCGGTGAACTTCTTGCCAAAACCCAGATTGCTCTCGTCAGGCTTTGCCTTCGGAGCAGTGGTACGGGTGATCTTGATATCCAACATGATTTATTTTCCCTCTTTCCTGATCTCGGGCGCAGCGAGTAAAAATGCGCCCGCAAACACCGAATGTTGTTTTCTATTATAATAATATGAATGTGATTTACAAGGAAACGAAAAATCTTTCATCTTTGGATAGGTTAAGTTGCGCTAAATTGCCTGCTTTTCCATGTGCAAACTGCCCAAAATATGATACAATGAGGGCATAAGCTGGATCTTACAGGCTCAGAAAGGAGCTTTTGCACAATGATAAAAGGTGTTATTTTTGATATGGACGGGCTGATGTTCGACACCGAGCGCATCTGGGCCACCCTGTGGAAGCCCGCACTGGCCACACTGGGTCTTCCTTATAAGGAAGGGCTGGATGCTGCCGCGCGCGGCTCGGCAGGCGATTCCATGCGGGCCGTGCTGCGCCGCTTCTACGGCCCGGACTGCGACACCGATGCCATCATGGATGCCCTGCACGCGCAGGCGGAGACGGCCTTTCAGGCACCGCCGCCCAAAAAGCCGGGTCTGGATGAACTCATCGCCTATCTGGAAGCGCAGCACATTCCCATGGTGGTGGCTTCCTCCAGCCGGATGGCATCCATCCTGCGGCACCTCAACAACTGGCACATGACCGATCACTTCAAGGCCCTTATTTCCGGCGAGCAGTTCACCTCGTCAAAGCCCGACCCGGAGATCTTCCTCACCGCGGCCAAGGCGCTGGGCACCACCCCGGCTGAAACGCTGGTGCTGGAGGACAGCTACAACGGCGTGCGGGCCGGTGCGCGGGGCGGCTTTTTCACCGTGATGGTGCCGGACCTTGCCCCCGCCGACGACGAGATGCGCCGTCTGTACACCGCCGAGTGCAAAGACCTGCGCGAGGTGAAAAAGATGCTGGAGGAGGGGAAGCTTCTTTCCGAAACCTGAAATATACAGTTGGTCTTTTACATTTTCACGCTAAAAAAAGCGGAGAACATCCTCAAGGAAGTCTTTGCCCGACTTATCCAGCAGTCCTCCCGTGTAGAGCTGGGCAAGAAGTTTGAAATCGGCTTCTATGCCAAGCCCGACACCCCCAGCCCGCAGGCTGTACCCGCCGCAGGCGAACCCACCATCTCCATGACGGCTCTTTTGGAATTGCTCAAGGATGCCGACCCGGAAATGAAGGCAAAGCTGCGCTTGGCCCTGCTCACCTGATGCAAAAAAGGGCACTGATTGCAATGCAATACAGCGCCCTACATCATCGGACATGGATAACACCGACCGTGCAAAAACCGTGCAGAAACCGTGCAGCCATGGCTTACAAAACAAAAAAGCCATGAAATCTTTCGATTTCACGGCATTTTCTGGTGCGATGGAAGGGACTCGAACCCCCGGCCTACTGATTCGTAGGAACCGAATGGCACATTTTGTCCATTTCATCATTTGACGCTAAAACGTCATTTTAATCGAATCACCGTTATTTTGCCGTTATTATTCTATTGCATTCTTTGCATTGCTTGCACGTCTTTGCACCTGTTATCCATCCTTGCGATGTGCAGAAAATGTGCAAAAGTGTGCAGAGCCAAAATCAGCCCGGCAAAACAGGCTGTTTCGCACAGCCTCAAAAGCTGGATTTCAACGGTATCTATTGTGCAAAATCTTCCAGTTTTATCCAAACAACAATCTTACATGACACACCGGTTCTATGGCAGGGTTTAGGACATCCGAACAGACACCGTTTGATATAGAAATGAGGTTCACCATGAACAAACTGCTTTCCTGCCGCTACAATATGGACACCAACCGGGTGGAAGCCCGGTTCGAGGATGGCACCACTCTTGCCATCGACTGCATCGCTGTGGAGGATGAGCACGGCAACCCCCCGGCACAGCGGGCGGAGCTGGACTGGCTGCTCTACAACAAGCCCTTGGAATACGCCCAGCTTGTTCTGGGCGAAGAGATTGAGCATTATCTTTCCCTCGGCTGCGACCACGGCAGACTGGAAGATTAACATATAGATATAGAAACGACCACCTACTACACAAATCGTGCAATAGGTGGCCGTTTCTCATTTACAGATTCTCGCTGAAGAACTTCTCCATGGCAGAGGCGTTTGCTTTTTCATCGCCGCCCTCAACGGTCACAGTAATGGTATCTCCCTGCTTGATACCCAGCCCCATGACCGCCATCAGCTTGGTAGCAACTGCGGACTTGCCAGCTGCATTTTCCAGCGTGATGGTGCTGTCCAGTGCCTTTGCTGCTTTCACCAGCAACCCAGCCGGACGCGCATGGATGCCATTCGCATCCTTGACAGTGTATTCAAACTTCTTCATTTTCCTTCTTTTCTCCTTCAGGTCAAATCTTCGCCGTTGGTGGTAATGGCCTTTTTGTACCAGTCAGCACTATCTTTTTTCAAACGTTTGCCATCGCCGGAACCATCATCCTGATCTGGGCGTTTTTTGTTTTCCGTCACACCCAGCAGGTAGTCGGTGGTCACGCCATAGAACTCAGCCAGCGTTGTCACCGCATAAATGCTGAGGTCGGTCACATCGTCGCTCTCGTATTTCGACAGTGCCGATTTGGACAGACCCGTCTGCTCAGCCAGCGTTTCCAGCTTCAGATGCCGCTCCACACGCAGGTCTTTGAGCCGTTCTCCCAGTGTCAGCTTGATGTTCATTTTACCGTTGTTATTCTATTGCATTCTTTGCATTGCTTGCACGTCTTTGCACCTGTTATCCATCCTTGCGATGTGCAGAAAATGTGCAAAAGTGTGCAGAGCCAAAATCAGCCCGGCAAAACAGGCTGTTTCGCACAGCCTCAAAAGCTGGATTTCAACGGTATCTATTGTGCAAAATCTTCCAGTTTTATCCAAACAACAATCTTACATGACACACCGGTTCTATGGCAGGGTTTAGGACATCCGAACAGACACCGTTTGATATAGAAATGAGGTTCACCATGAACAAACTGCTTTCCTGCCGCTTCAATATAGACACCAACCGGGTGGAAGCCCGGTTCGCGGATGGCTCTGCCGTTGCCATCGACTGCATCGTCATCGAGGACGAGTACGGCAATACTCCAGCACAGCGGGCGGAACTGGACTGGCTGCTGTACAACAGGCCGCTGGAGTACGCACAGCTTGTGCTGGGAGGAGAGATGGAGCACTATCTCTCCCTTGGCTGTGACCATGGACACTTGATTGATTGACATGACGAACAGAACGCCCGCCTGCTGCAAGCACAGCAAGTGGGCGTTCTGTTTTTCGCACTCCGAGTTGGATGGCGGAGTACAGCAAGGGTAAAATGAAGAAGGTATAGGTAAAATTAGAGGTAGCGTATTAGGAGTTTATGCAAACAAAGCAATGATCTTGGGGATTTGAGTAGACAGACCGGAAATCGTCATAATGACTGCAAAGATGTAGCTGATGGTCATGCAGATGCGCAGACCTGTGGGCTTTTTGTAGCCCACACTCAGGTCATTGCGCCAGATCATCAGCAGCATGAACAAGCCACCAAACGGCGTAGCGATGGAGGTGGCGATGTTTGCCATCAGAATGAGCTGCGTAGGAGAACCGCCGTAGCTGTAACAGACCACCATGGCAAAGGCCAGGCAGACCAGGCAGCCAATGCGGATGAACTTGCTCTCCAGGCTGACGTCCTTGTCAAGACCGGCACCCAGCAGCACCATGCCGCGCTGGGTATTGGCCAGCAGGGAAGAGAAGCCTGCGCCCAACAGGGCCAGACCCATGATGTAGCGGGCACTGCCGCCCATGATGGGCACCAGCATCTCTGCCAGCTGGGCCGGGGCCTTGATGCTCAGCCCCTGCGGGTGCAGCACAACGGCACCCACCAGCACGATGGCACCGGAAATCAGGGAGACACTGACGATGTGAGTGATGGCATCCGTCAACATAACACCATTGAACAGATCGTCTTTCTTCCACTTTTTCTCTTTGCCAAGGTAAGTGCCGTAAATACCAGCAGTCACAGCGGCATTGGTGGAGATGAAGGCCAGAGCCGTGCTGAGGGAGCCTTCAGGGACCTTAAAGCCGAACAGTCCTTTGGCAAGCCCCTGAGGTTCCGGGCCGCCGACACCCACCAGCGTGGCATAGAACGCCACGATCATCAGGACGATGCAGAGGGTAATGATCTTTTCGACCTTGGAATAGACGTTCTTGGCAAAGTACATGTACACCACGACCGCGATCATGATGACGGAGCCGATCTTCCAGTCGATGCCGAAGATGAGGTTCATACCGGCACCGGTGCCGGAGATGTTGCCCATCGTGAAGAACAGGCAGGAAAGGAACATGGCGCAGCCCACGATGCCGGAAGCCACCGGGCCGTAATACTTGCGGATGGCGTGGATGGTCGGCATCCCGGTCACGATGGCCAGACGGTTGGTGACCATCATAAAGGTGATGCCCATGAAAATGATGGGGAAGAACAGCCACATCAGGTCGTAGCCATAGTTTGCGCCGATCATCGAGGCTGTTGTCACGGCACCGGGGCCGATTACGATGCCTGTCGCGATCAGACCGGGGCCAATGCGCTTGAGCAGGTCTTTCAATGGCAGACGCTTCACGTCTGAGCCAAAGGCAGGAGCGGACGCCGGCATCCCGGCCGACATCGTTGCATTGTTCTCGCTCATGATAAAGCCTTCCTTTTATTCTTAAAAAAGAGGGTGCTGCACTGATGAGGTCATCAGGCAGCACCCGGAGTATGATCCGACCCTCCGCAGCAGCTTCGCACATCGCTGCTGCGGGAATGGGGGTTACCTTTACTTGTACTGCTCCATATCCACTGCGGGGAGCTGGCTGCGCTCCAGACCCAGAGCGACCCAGTCCTTCTCCTCCTGGTTCAGGGGCAGAACGGGCTTGCGCATCAGAGCGCTGGTGAAGATGCCGCGCTGCTTCAGAGCTTCCTTCAGGCGGGCATGAGCCTCACCGGAGGGCTGGCCGCCGCCGTAGATGGCCTGAGAGATGGGGTAGATGCGGTTGGACCAATCCTGTGCTTCCTTCAGAGTGTGCTTGTCAGGATTCTTGAAGACATCCCATGCCGGGCAGATCAGCTCAGGCACACAGCCTGCGAAACCGATCAGAGCGCCGTCCATGCCGGGGAACCAGGAGACGCACAGGGTCTCGTCGTGGCAGGTGATCAGGCTGATATCGGGGCACTCCTGACGGAGCAGGCGGACGTCATGCTCGTAGATGGGGGTGACGCGGGTGCCCATCTTGATGCACTTGACGTGGTCGATCTCCTTGCACATCTTAATCAGGGTCTCGACCGGGTAGAAGGCCTTGGAGGTTGCGGGATACAGGTGGATGATGATGTCGATGTCAGCACCCTCAGCAACGTCCTTGACATACTCGAAGGGAGCGTTGGGGTTCATGCCGAAGCGCAGCCACATGTGCGGGGGCATCAGCAGGATACCGTCTGCACCAGCCTCCTTGGCTTCCTTGGCCATGGCGATGGACTCGGCGGTGTTCTCGCAGTTGACGCCAGAGATGATGGTCATCACGTCGCCGCACTCCTCAGAGCAGATCTCGACGACACGCTTGCGCTCGGCACGGGTCAGGCCGGTGATCTCACCAGTGTGGCCGTTGCAGACCAGACCTTCGATTCCCTTGCCGTAGAAGCTCTTGATCCAGCGCAGATAAGCGCGGAACTCCGGCTCGTTGATGGAGTAATCGTCGTTCAGGGGAACGGACACAGCGGGGAAGATGGTCTTGAACGTTTTAACCTTAGCCATAATGAGAATCTCCTTTTATCAAAAATCAATGTTGTGTTGGTTTTCGTTCTGGATCGCAGAAGCTGCTTTGGAGATCATCTCGCGCGCCGATGTCTTTGGGCTTTGCTCTGCAATCGTTTGTTTTCTGTGGCCCTGTTATACCATGACTGCAAGCCTTTCGTCAACAAAAAACAGCCTCCCTGCAAAGTTTTGCATATCGCCTGCAATGTCTTGCACAATTTTACATTTTCAGCATTTTCTGGCTCGAATTTTGTTCATTTTGCCAATCAACATCTTGACAGGCGTTCCGTTTCCTGCTTCTTGATTTTTTGTTCCGCCAGGATTACAATAGGGGTGTTCGGGATACTCCCAGCTAAGAATCTTTACAAGTTGCGCAAACGTTTGCATTCAGAATGGAAAGGAGAGCTGCTTCATGGCGACCCTGAAAGACGTTGCGCAGAAAGCGTGTGTGGATGTCAGCACCGTTTCCCGCGCCTTAAACAATACCTCTTATGTCCACCCGGAGACCAAAGCCCGCATCGTGGCTGCCGCTAAGGAGCTGGGCTACCGACCCAATGTCATGGCAAAAGCGCTGCGGCAGGGACGGCGGCACACCCTGGGGGTCATCGTGCCCCGGCTCCACCTGACCCTGTTCTCTGAGATCCTGCCGGGCATCGAGCACGAAGCCGAACGGCTGGGGTATTCCACCCTGATCTCCACCACCGACGATGACCCCCAGCGGGAAAAAAGCTGTCTGGAACGGATGCAGAACAGCTTCGTGGATGGCATCATCATCACCGGCACCGGGCGCAACAACCGGCTGCTGCGCAGCATCCAGGCCAGCGGCATCGCCGTCACCCAGATCGTGCGGTGTCAGGAGCCACGCATCAGCAGCATCGTAGCCGACTACGAAGCCTGCGGCCGGAACGCCGTGGACTATCTCTATTCCAAAGGCTGCCGCCGCATCGCGCTCATCGCCGGTTACTCCCACCAAAGCCCCTTCAAGGGCCGGTACGAAGGCTACTCCAAGGCCATCGCCGCCCACGGGCTGGAGGAGATCCTTGCCGAATCCACCCAGCCGGTCAACAGCTTTGAGTATGGCTATGAGTGCACCAACCAGCTTCTCCGGGACGAGCCGGAGCTGGATGCCATCTTGGCCCCGGTAGACCTGCAGGGGCTGGGCGTTCTGCGCGCCCTGAAAGAACAGGGCATCCGGGTGCCGGAGCAGGTCAAGGTCATCAGCATGACCGGCCACGCCATCGGCGAGATGCTGGAAACCAGCATGACCTCCATGGAGATGCCCGCCTTTGAGATGGGCGAAAAAGCCGCCCAGCTGACCATTATGGAGATCGAAAGCCCCAGCGAAAAAGCTCCCACGCCCCAGTCCATCCAGTTCCCTTATACATTGATTGAACGGGAAAGCACCTGATTGTTTCTTTATAAGTCCTACTATCACTGCTTTACTGCAATAAAATTTGCAAAACCATCTTGACGCGCTCCGCAATCCATGATACCCTTTATCGCAAATCCCACCGAGCTTGTCGGGGCAACGCCCCTCCATCTTGCTGTGCAAGACCGCTCTGCCGCTTAAAAGCCCCACTGGGGCTTTCATTGCTACGCAAACGCGGACTTTCAGAAAAGTACAGAGCGGCGAGGATTTATTCCCCATGAAGATTTTTACCGCCCCGCAACACACCCGATTCATTTTGCCGCTTACTTCACCCGACAAAATCATCGCTGCGCTGCGTGGGCGGTATTTTTCTTTTTCACAAATAAAATCTTATGTAGTTGTTCAATCTTCCAAAATTTGTTTTTAGTTGTTGACTGCACAACTGTAAAGTGTTATTCTTGTGCTTGAAAGAAGCAGGTTGTAGTGTCCGCACTGCGTCCGGCTTTCTTCATACTGTACCTTGAATCTTACATAAGCCGTCTGAACGAGATACTGCGCCATGACCTCACGCTTTCTGTGGGCGAGCCGGACAACGCCGCTGCAAAACAGGGGCAGGAACTGCGTTCGGTGTGAACGGTGACCATGAGCAGGGGCTTTGCCTTTTCACACGTTTTGCTCTGCAAAATTTTCAACGTGCATTGCGGTTCGACTTCTGAAATTTTCAGTGTTGCACGGAAAGGGCGAAAGCAAGTATCGACCTGTGGCCACAAATTTTCAATGCTTGAAAAATTGCTGTCCACTCAGTCATCCTTGTTGGGGAGTGCCTTCCCCAAACCCTGCTCTAGCTTCGCACCGTTGGTGCGAATGCGGCGTGTCGCATTACATAGCCCTCTCCATCCCGGAGCGGGCATTTATCATTTTCACAGGAGGTCGAATATGGCTGAAATGAAAAGTCCGAACGTACACGCAAAGAAGAACCGCAATGATACGCCGCGAAAACGAAAGACACACATCATCAAAGTCCGAGTGACCGCAGAAGAAAAACTGCGGATCGCATACGCCTGCAAAAAACTCCACCTCACCCAATCCGAACTCGTCCGCCGCGTCCTGTACGGCGTGAACGTCAAGCACACCGTTGTGG
>ERZ1106915.109-NODE-109-length-131987-cov-7.635661_pt1 | contig 131987 bp, 88 predicted proteins | sample MGYA00403653_ERZ1106915 | MGnify/ENA primary metagenome ERZ1106915 (study PRJEB35170, sample SAMEA104062404) | human gut metagenome | biome: human gut; feature: human-associated habitat; material: faeces | place: Denmark | collected 2012-06-06 ...
TGTTTTCAAAACCAAGCCCGGCCCCGGCCTGCGGTGACGTTGCTGACGGTTCTTGGGCATCGCTTGCTGGCGGGGTTCCTTGGCTGAGTTAGACTTGGTTGGTAGGGCCTCCTGTCCCGGTCGCTGGTTCGCGCTTTGCGCGAACGGCGCGCTACTGGGGGAACGTTAGTCGGTCATTGTTGGGGCCGATGTGCCGTCCCGGCCCAGCATTGCCCTTAGCTTCTCAAAGCTTTCCTCGCTCAGGCAGTGCTCCATGTGACACCCCTCTTGCGAGGCAACCTCTTCCGAAACGCCTGCGTCCTCGAGCAGCCCAACAAAAAAGCAATGGCGCTCCCACATTTGGCGAGCGACCTCCAGGCCACGCTCCGTCAGATGAACGTCGCGTTTACCCATTTCGACATAGCCGTTGTTCTCCAGCGTTGCCATGGCTTTAGAGACGCTCGCCTTGGTTACGCCCAGGTATTCGGCAACGTCAATCGAGCGAACGACGCCCTGGCGCTCCGAGAGCACATAAATAGATTCGAGATAGTCTTCTCCGGATTCACGTAGGGCCATGGGCCGCCTTTCGCGATGGCTTCTAGTTAGCCTTTGGATACTTTTGCTTGATTTACTTTACCGCAAAAGTTGCCCGTGTCTTACTAAATTGTTCAGAAAGTTAACCATGTTTCACAAAACATGGTCATTGGGGACGTTCTTAAACGACTAGTTGTCGGGGACAGTCTTTGCCGATTGGCCGACTCGCCGGCCGGGTTGGCAAGGGTGTCCCCAACTGCCGGCAGAAAAGGAACGTCCCCGAGTGCCGAATCCGCAGCTAAACAAGCCCAAAGTGTTTGGCGGCGTTGTAGATGCCGTCGTCGTCCACGGCGGTCGTCACGTAGGTCGCCGCAGCCTTCACGGTATCCTGCGCGTTGCCCATGGCCACGCTCGTGCCCACGGCGGAAAACATCGACAGGTCGTTCTCGCCGTCGCCAAAGGCGATCGCCTCACTCGCGTCGATATCCAGGCGCTCCAGCGTCGCCGCGACACCCAGGTCCTTGCCGCCGTTAGCGGGAATAATATCGCAGAACAGATTGCACCAGCGCGTGGTGAGCGAATGCGACACGGCGTCGGTCACGATATGCTCGTCGGCCGGATCCACAAACGCGCAAAACTGGTAGACCGGCGCGTCAAAGGCGTGCTCAAACGGTTCCTCGTGGTAGACGATTCCCGCGTTGCTGCCGGCCGTCACCACGCGCTCGGACAGGCGGTTCACAAACGAGTTCTCGCCCTGCATGCACAGCGAGTCGTAACGCCCCTGCGCCACCTGGTCCACGATTACCGCAACGTCGTCCGGATCAATCGGACAGCTGCGGTAAACACCACTGGCATCAAAGCAATGCTGGCCCGAAAGCGTTATGTACGCATCCCAGCCAAGGTCGAACAGCCAGTCCGGCATCTGGTAGGTCGGGCGACCCGTAGCAATCACGCACGCAATCCCCCGCTCGTGAAAGCTGTCGAGCACCTGCTGCGCCGACGCCGGAATCCGATGGGTCTTAAAGCTCAGCAGCGTGCCGTCGATATCGAAAAACGCGGCTTTGATCATCCTCGTTTACTCCTCGCCCTCGAGCTTTTCACTCGCCTCGAGCCACGCCATCTCCAGCTCGTCCATGGCGGCGTGGGCCTCGTCGATCTTTGCCTGCTGCTCGCCCAGCGCCGTGTAGTTGGTGGGATCGACCTGGGCCATGGCGGCCTCGGCCTCCTCCACGCGAGCGCGCTGCGTTTCCATCTTGCGCTCGAGCGAGCTCACCTCGCGGCGGAGCTTCTGGCGTTCGGCGTTGGAAAGGCCATTGGGCTGCCCGCTCGTCTTGGGCTTTTCGGCCGCAACCGCTGCGGCGCCGGTGTCGAACGTGCCGGTCTTGGCACTCGGTGCGCCCACGGGCTCGCCCTCGGCAGTAGCGTTGCACAGGCGCAGGTACTGGTCCACGCCGCCGGGCATATGCGTCAGGTGGCCGTCGAGCAGCGCCCACTGCTGGTCGGTCACGCGCTCCATGAGGAAACGGTCGTGCGTCACCAGGATCAGCGTGCCCGGCCAGCCGTCGAGCAGGTCCTCGACAATCGCCAGCATATCGGTATCCAGGTCGTTGCCGGGCTCGTCCAGGATAAGCACGTTGGGCTCGTCCAGGATCGTCAGCAGCAGCGACAGGCGACGGCGCTGGCCGCCCGAAAGATCGCCGATGCGACTCCAGAGCTGCTGTGTCGTAAAGCCCAGGCGCTCGCAGAGCTTCTCGGGCGAAGTCTCCTTGCCGTCAATGACGTAGTACTTCTTATAGTGGCTGAGCACCTCGCGGATCGTGTCGCCCATGTAGGGTTCGAGCTCCTCGAGCTGCTGCGACAGCACGCCAAAGCGCACCGTCTGGCCGATCTTCACGCGGCCGCGCAGGGGCGCGATCTTGCCCTGGATCACGTCGAGCAGCGTCGACTTGCCGGCGCCGTTCTCGCCCAAAAGACCATAGCGGTCGCCCGCGCCGATGAGCCAGGTCACATCGGTGAGCACCTGTTTGGACGTGCCATCGGCATCCGCATAGCCGGCGTCCACGTCGACCACATCGATAACCTGCTTGCCCAGGCGGCTCACGGCCAGGCGCTTGAGCTCCAGCTCGTCACGCACGGGCGGCACGTCGGCGATCAGCTCGCGAGCGGCATCCACGCGAAACTTGGGCTTGGTGGAACGGGCCTGGGCGCCGCGGCTCAGCCACGCGAGCTCCTTGCGCGCCATGTTGCGGCGGCGCTCCTCGGTGACGGCGGCCATGCGGTCGCGCTCCACGCGCTGCAGGATGTATGCCGAGTAGCCGCCCTCGAAGGGATCGACCTGGCCGTCGTGGACCTCCCACATGCTGGTGCAGACCTCGTCCAAGAACCAGCGATCGTGCGTGACCACGAGCATCGCGCCCTGACCGCGCTGCCAGCGGGCCTTTAAGTGACACGCAAGCCAGTTGATGGTACGCATGTCCAGGTGGTTGGTGGGCTCGTCGAGCATGAGCACGTCGTAGTCGCCGATCAGCAGGCGCGCGAGGTCCACGCGACGGCGCTGGCCGCCCGAAAGCTCGCCCACTGTGCCTTCCCAGGGCACATCGCTGATGAGGCCGGCCAGAATCTGGCGCGTACGCGGACTCGACGCCCACTCATACTCGGGCGCGTCGCCCACGACGGCATGATGCACGGTGTCGGTATCGACCAGGTTGTCCTTTTGGCCGAGCAGACCGATCGTCGTGCCGCGGCGGTGCGTCACGCGGCCGTCGTCGGGTTCCAGCGTGCCGGCGAGTACACTCAGCAGCGTCGACTTGCCGTCGCCGTTTTTACCGACGATACCAATGCGGTCGCCCTCGCCCACGCCGAGCGTCACGCTATCGAAAATATGCTTGGTGGGAAACTCTAGGCTGATGGAATCGCATCCCAAAAGAATCGCCATATGCCCTGCTCCTTCGTAGAAATTCAACGTTGTCCATGATAGCAGCGAGCCCCACCCCAAACCACCACGAAGGTGCCTGTCCCCTTTGTGGTGGTCGTTTCGGTCGCAGAGCAAAAAGGCGGGCCATCTCGCAAAAGAGATGACCCGCCTCTCCAATCAGTCCCACGACAACCGTGGCCGCCGCGGGCCTCAAGCATGTCCCGGACTAGGAGAACATACCGGTGAGGTAATCATTCAGCCGCTTATCCTTGGGCCGTTGGAAAATCTCGTCGGTCTCGTCGTACTCGACCATATCGCCCATGTAGAAGAACGCCGTGCGGTTGGACACGCGCGACGCCTGCTCCATGTTGTGCGTCACGATGACGATGGCACGGTCGGCAACGATCGACGACATCAGGTCCTCGATCGCCAACGTCGAGATGGGGTCGAGCGCCGAGCAGGGCTCGTCGAACAGGATCACGTCGGGGTTGAGCGCCAGCGTGCGCGCAATGCACAGACGCTGCTGCTGACCGCCCGAAAGCGCGTAGGCGCTCTTGTCGAGCTTGTCTTTGACCTCGTCCCACAGCGCGGCACCGCGCAGACTTTCCTCGACCATGCGGTCGAGCTCGTCACGGTCGGTGATGCCGTGGCGCTTGGGCGCAAAGGTGATGTTGTCGCGAATGGACTTGCGGAAGGGGTTGGGCTGCTGGAACACCATGCCGATGGAGCGACGCAGCTCGTACGTGTTCTCGGTCTTGGTGTTCACGTTGCGCCCGCGGTAGTTGATCTCGCCCTCCACGCGACAGCGGCAAATCTCGCGATTCATCAGGTTGAGGCTACGCAAGAAGGTCGACTTGCCGCAGCCCGAAGGCCCGATGAGCGCCGTGATCTCACCCTTGTGGAAGTCGAGCGACGTATTGTGCAGCGCATGGTGGTCGCCATAGTACACGTTGACGTCCTTGGCGGAGAGCACGACCTCGTCGCTCACGGCCTTGCCGCTCACGCGCACGCGCCTCTCGCTCTCCCCCACGCTCGACAGAAAGTCCTGGGTGTCGGACGTGGCCGCCTCGGTTGCGGGCGTTGCATTCATATCGCTCATTCGGCCGTCATCTTCCTTGCCAGTTGCTTGCCCACGATACGGGCGACTACGTTAAACAGCAGCACGCAAATCATCAGCAGTGCCGCGGTGCCCCAGACGATCTGCTGGGCCTCGGGGCTGCCCTCGCCATAGATCTTGTAGATGTGCACGGCCAGCGACTCGCCGGGACGGAACACGTTCCAGGCGCAGGTGGGGCTCGACAGGTTAAAGCTCAAGAAGTTGAGGCGGACCGGCGAGCTCATGCCCGAGGTAAAGAGCAGCGCCGCGGCCTCGCCAAACACGCGGCCGGCCGAAAGCACGATGCCGGTCACGATGGCGGGCATGGCCTCGGGAATCAGGATGTGCAGTGTGGCCTCCCAGCGAGTGAGGCCCATGGCCAGGCACGCATCGCGCTGGGCCTGCGGCACGTCCTCGAGCGCCTGCTGAATCACGCGCACCAGGATGGGGATGTTGAACATGGTGAGCGCGACGGCGCCGGAGATGATGGAGTACTTCCAGCCCAGCTGCACCGAGAACACCAGAAAGCCGAACATGCCGACGACGATGGAGGGCAGCGAAGACAACGTCTCGATGGCGGTCGAGGCGATGTCGCGAATGGGACCGTCGGGCGCGTATTCAACTAGGAAGACCGCGCCGCCCAGGCTGATGGGCACCGAGATACCTAAGGTGATCAGCAGTAGGTAGAACGAGTCGAACAGCTGGTAGAGCACGCCGCCCTGCGTTCCGTTGGCGCGTGCGGGCTGCGTGAGAAATCCCGGCTGGAACAGCGTCGAGATGCCCTCGAACAGAATATAGGCCACCATGGAGACGACGATGAGCATGACGATGGCGACGATTGCCGTCAGCACGCCCGTGGCGATGCGGTCCTGCTTTTGGACACGCCCGAGTCTCGCCTCGTCGATAAGGATGCGCGTGCTAGCCACGAGCCTTCGCCCCCTTGCGGCCAATGAGATGGATGATCAGGATAAAGATGAGACTCATGCCCATCAGCAGCAGGCCGAGCGCCCACAAGACGTCGTCCTGGGCCGAACCCTCGGCATAGACCGCCATGGACGTGGTAAGCGTGGTGGTGATGGTGGACGCAGGCGACAGCAGCGACGTCGGCATGGCCTCGATGCCGCCGATAACCATGCGCACGGCGAGCGTCTCGCCAAAGGCGCGGGTCATGCCAAGGATGACTGCGGTCATGAGCGATGGCATAGCGCTCTTGAGCACCACGTGCCAGATGGTCTGCCAGCGGGTGTAGCCCAGCGCGAGCGAGCCCTGACGGTAGCTATCGGGCACGGCGCGCAGGCCGTCGACCGAAAGCGTAGTCATCGTCGGCAGAATCATGACGGCCAGTACGATGGCGCCGGGCAAGATGCCCAGACCCGTGCTCACGTGGAAAACGCTCTTCATGAGGCCAACGACCACGTGAAAGCCGATCAGGCCAAAGACGACCGAGGGAATGCCGGTCAAAAGCTCAATAAGCGGCTGAAAGACCTTGGAGCCAAACTTAGGGCTAATCTCGACCGCAAAGATGGCAGAGCCGATGGCGATGGGCAGCGCGATGAGCGTGGAGAGCACCATGACCGCAAACGAGGTGATGATTAGAGGCAGGGCGCCGGTATAGGGCAGGCCGTTTTCGGCCGTGTTGGCCAGGTCCCACTTGGTGCCGGTGAAGAACTCGACGACCGAAACGCCGTCCTTAACAAATGCCGAGAGGCCCTTTTGGGCGACCATAAAGATGAGCGCGGCAACGACAAGCGTCACGAGCGCTACGCACGCGCCCGTGACGCCCAGGCCTACGTTCTCAAGGTCGCGCTTTGGCAGCTGTTTTGCCATTGCAAACCTTTCCGGGGCGATTACTTATTTAGCGGAGACCTTGCCGCTGGCGTCCTTGACGACCTTCATGGCAGAGACGGGAATGAAGCCCTGCTCCTCGACGAGCTTGCCCTGGACGTCGTCGGAAAGCATGAACTCCAGGAAGGCCTTGGTGGCCTCGTCGGCGTCCTTCGCGCAGTACATGTGCTCGGTAGCCCAAATCTTAAAGGAGTCGTCGGTGACGTTTGCGCTCTTGGGCTCCACGCCCTCGACCTTGATGGCATTGAACTTGGAGTCATCGAAGTGCGAGAAGTCCAGGTAAGAGATGGCGTTGTCGGTGCTGCCCATCTGAGTCTGGACGTCACCGGACTTGTCGAGCTCGGCGTCGCCCTTAAAGTCGACGGCCTCGTCGCCAAAGACGGCAGCCTCGAAGGTGGCGCGGGTACCGGAGCCTGCCTTGCGGTTGAGGACGACGATGGTAGCGTCGTCGCCGCCGACCTCCTTCCAGTTGGTGATCTGGCCGGAGAAGATGCCCTTGAGCTGCTCGAGGGACAGGTCATCGACCTTGACGTTCTTGGAGACGACGGGGCCCATGCCCACGACGGCGACCTCGTGGTCGACGAGGTTCTTGACCTGATCGGCCTCGAGCTTGGTCTCGGCGAAGACGTCGGAGTTACCGATTGTGACGGTGCCGGCGGCGACAGCGGTCAGGCCCTTGCCCGAACCGTTGCCCGAGCCGGAGATGGAGACGTCCGGGTTGGCGTCCATGAACTTCTCGGCAGCAGCCTCGACGAGAGCCTGGAACGAGGAGGCGCCGTCGTAGGTCACCTCGCCGGAGACGGACTCGGCAGCGGCAGCGGCACTGCCCTTGTCGGCGGCGTCGGATGCGCCTGCGCCGCCGCAACCAACGAGACCGAGTCCGACGATGCTGGCAAGGCCACCAGCGAGGCCGAGGAACTGACGACGAGAATAAGCCTGATCGAGCATGATCTTCCTTTCATACATGCAACTCGCGGGCACCCTGCCCGCTTTGCTGTTCGGAAAGATACGGCCTCGATCGGTCAGAGCCCGCGCCAACTGCGGTTTCTTACGGGCTATTGATAGACCCTTACCGCAAGCTCTGCCAAGCCTTTACAAACGGATAACAATCCAGCACCGAACATGGCGCACCTTTTACACCGGAGGAGCGTCCCCAACGACTATCCCACCGCAACAGAAAAAGCCCGGGCAAAAGCACCGGGCTCGTAATTCAAGTTTGTATCCAAGCAGGATATAGGGGTTTCCCAGGTGCCCGAGATTGCCCCGAAAGAGGAGCGCCGCGTACTTTGGTACGCAAGCGACGGTTTGAGGGGCAAGGTCGGGTGCCTGGGGAAGCCCTACAGCTCGAGTTCGTTGAGGCGCAGGATTGCCACGATATAAATCTTGAGCGCCTGCTTGAGCTGCTCTTCATTGGCGCACTCGTTGGGGCCGTGCATCTGGCCGCCCCATGCGGGCAGCTCCAGGCCGGTCTCCTCGGGGCCAAACGAGACGGCGCGGGCAAAGTTGCGTGCGTACGTGCCACCGCCCATGGCGAAGGGTTCGGCATGCTTACCCGTAAACTCGTTATAGGTGTCAATCAGCGCCTTCACGGCCGGGTCGTCGGCAGAGACCGAGAACGGCACCTTTGCGCGATCCACGCGATACGTCACGCCAAAGCGGCCCACAAGTGGCTCGAGCTGCTCGCGGATGGTATCGGCGCTCGTGCTGTCGGGGAAACGCACGTCAATGACCTGCTCAATGTGGCCATCCACCACGCGGATGACGCCGGGGTTGCACGTGAGCGGGCCAAACGCCGTGTTCGTCGCATCGATTCCCAGGCCACGACCATAGGCATCCGCGTGCACAAAGGCCAAGAACTTAACGAACTCGTGCTCGGCAGGCGTCAGCAGGCGCTCGTCGCGCGCACCAAACGCATCCTCGGCCTCGCGCAGATACGCCACGATCAGGCCGACGGCATTGACCGTTCCCTCGGGCATCGAGGCATGACCGCCAATGCCGTGGGCGAAAATCTGCGCATGCCCGTTATCGAGCGCCGTGATCTCCAGGCGGTCGGCGTTCTCAACGGGCGCCGGCAGCTCATCGACGGCAATCGCAAGCTCGCAGATAGACTGCGACGGAATGGCGTTGCTCGCCTCGGCACCGCTCCAGGACACAATGCGCCCGCCGTCGATCTTGGAGCTCACGAACGTCGCCCCAAACTGGCCCTTCTCGGCATTGCAGACCGGGAACTCGGCATCGGGCGTAAACAGAAAGTCGGGGTTCGCGTGGTTCTCCAGATAATGGTGAACGTCGGACATGCCCACTTCCTCATCGCAGCCCAGCAGCGCGCGGAAGGTGTAGCGCGGGGTAATACCGTGCTTGAGCAGATAGGCGCCGGCGTAGAGCGACAGCACGGCAGGACCCTTGTCGTCGATAACGCCGCGGCCGAGCAGCCAGCCCTCGCGACGCTCCATCGCAAACGGGTCGGTGTTCCAGCCGGGGCCGGCGGGCACCACGTCCACATGGCAAATGGTCGCGAGCTGCTTGTCACCGCGGCCCGGGATATCGGCAATGCCCACATAGCCCTCGTCGTCGCTCGTCTGGTAGCCGAGCTTTTGCGCAATGCCGAGCGCGCAATCGAGCGCGTCACGGACCGGGCGGCCAAACGGCGCGCTGGGCTCTGCATCGGCAGAAACTGCCACGGACGGATAACTCACCAGCTGCTTGATATCGGCGACGACATCTTCCCAGACCTCATCGACATACTCAGCGACGCTCTGCTCCACCTGATTCATGGACGACCTCCTTACCAATGAGCGGCAGCGTGCCCGCCCCTCACATCACATACTTATATAGCGAAAAGTTTAGCAAGCTCGGCCACCGAGTGCACCACCGCATCGGCACCCGCGGCCTCGTGCTCCCCCGGCGCCGCCGCGCCCGAATAGATGCCGATACACGGCACACCCATCGCGTGCGCGCCCTCCACATCGTTAAAGCGGTCGCCGATCATCACGGCCTCGTCGGCCGTCCCACCGAGCGCCGCCAGCGCATCGCGGACCGAATCTGCCTTGGTCTCGCGCCCCTGCGGCGAATTCATGCCAACCACGGCTTCGAACTGGCAAAGCCCCAGCTCACGCACCATATCGATGCACTTTGCCTCCATGCGCGACGTCGCCACGGACATACGCTTGCCCTGGGCGGCCAACCCATCCAGCAGCTCGGGAATCCCATCGAACACGGGGTACTCTTCCGGTCCCAGCTCATCAAAAAAGGCGCGGTACTCATCGGCCACCACAAGCGACTCCTCGCGGGAGAAGCCATAAAAGTCGTGGAAGCTCTTCCACAGGGGCGGCCCGATCATACGGCGCAGGTCACCCATCTGCGCCTCAGAAAATCCGCGGGCAGCCAGCGTCTTGCGCGTCGAGGTCATCACCGCCCGACCCGTATCGGCCACCGTGCCGTCAAAATCGAACAGCACAATCGGCCGCCTGCATATCTCCAGTGCCTCCATCGGCATCCCTCTTCCCCAGTTGATGATTTCCACACCACCACTTCAAACTGTTGACTATTCAACAATTGAACCTAGCAATGTAGAGCAACTCCACTATACTTGTCGCACTTTGCTCTCAGAAGGCGGCGCGCAAACGCCCCAACGAAAGGTGCAATTATGTCTTTTGCCATCATAACCGACTCCACGTCGGACATCTCCCCCGCCCGCGCCCAAGAGCTCGGCATTTACGTGATTCCGCTGCATGTGATTATCGAGGGCGAGGACCTGCTCGACCAGGTGCAGATTACCGCCGAGGAGTACGTCGCCCGCATGGCCGGCTCCGAGCAGCTGCCGCACACCTCGCAGCCGAGCGCCGGCGAGTTCAAGGCGCTCTTTGACCGCGTGCTCGCCGACGGCCACGACAGCGCCATCTTTATCTCGCTGTGCAGCGAGTGGTCCGCCTGCTATGCCAACGCCAACCTGGTGGCCGAGACCCACGAGCTCGACGTGCGCTGCATCGATTCGCGCACCGGCTCGGGCGCCGAAGGCCTGCTGGTGGAGTATGCGCTCGCCATGCGCGAGGACGGTCGCAGCCTGGACGAAACCGAGGCGCAGATCCGCGCGACGCTGCCCGACGCCCACCTGCTGCTGATTCCCCGCACGCTCGAGAACCTGGTCAAGAACGGCCGCGCACCTAAACTCGCCGGCCAGCTCACCCAAATGCTCAACATTCGCCTGGCCGTTTCGCCGGAGTGGAAATCGGGCGAAATCAAGGCCATCAAAAAGGGCCGCGGCGCCAAGCGCATCGTCGCCAACACCATGGCTGACTGCCTCGAGTTTTTGACCGAGCACCCAGGCTCAAACGTTCGCGTGCTCACGACCGGCGCCGCCGAGGAGCAAGAGCTCGTCAACCAAGCGCTAGCAGGCCAAGACTACGTGGACGCCGGCACCGGCCCCATCGGCTGCACCATCGCCACCCACGTAGGCGTCGACGCCATCGCCATCAGTTACTGCCCCCGCTACCAACCTGCCAATTAGGGCCACCCATACCACTTGCGGTGAAATAGGGACTGTTTTTGGCTTATCAGCCGCAAATCAATCCCTATTCCACCGCAACTTAGAAATCGGCAATCAGCCCTGCGGGCCCTGGAATAGTTCCTCATGCGAGCCCATTCTGACCAGCCGGATCACAGGATTAGTCTTATGCGGCAAGTAGAGAACGACCACATCGACCAAGCCATCGGATAGATGGAAATCGATGTGGCCGTTGTAGTTGCCGCCCGGGTTTGAAAGCTCGTGGGCACCATATTCCGCGGGAAGCGAGCCGTGAGCCGCAAGCTCTGCGACCGCCGCCTTAAACTCGGTTTTTAGCTGCGGATGGATGCGCATCGTCCGTTTGTAATCCGCCTTAAACTGAGCCTCGACCTTAATCTCAAACATCGCTAGTCCTCATCGAGGAATGATATAAGCTCATCAGCGTTATTGAATGACGGGCTGTCGTCCGGCAGAATCCCCAACTCATGAGCTTCGGCGATCACCATGGCACGCCTCGTTGCCTCGTTGGGCACCTCCGCCCTTCCTACGATCTCAAAAGGAATCTTTCGTTGATTTACCAGCTGCCGAACAGCAAGGTTGAGATACGAATTGAGACTCAGACCAACCGTATCCAAGAACTCAGTCGCCTGTTCCTTGAGCCCCTCTTCGATGCGAACCGTCGTAGGCTTAACCGTTGCAGTAGACATACGCGACCTCCTCGCCTCGTCTTTTGCATCAGTATACCCAGTTTAGATGGCATACTGATGTTAAATAGCATCAGTATGCCGTTCACATTACTATAACAACAGTCACAGCACCCTACATCAGCCCGCTCAGGGCAATGTCGACGGCCTCGTTGAGGTCGTCGGTGATGTGCACAAGCTCCGGATCGAGCGGGCTAATCATATCGGCGTCCATCACCGGGCCGTTGAGCCAGTCGAACAGACCCTGCCAGTACTCGGTGCCCACCAGCACGAGCGGCATGCGCTTTACCTTGTGCGTCTGCACCAGCGTGAGCACCTCGAACATCTCGTCGAGCGTGCCAAACCCGCCGGGAAACACAATAGCGCCCGAGCTGTATTTGACGAACATAGTCTTGCGCACAAAGAAGTAACGGAAGTCCATGCCAAGGTTCACGTATTTGTTGAGCCCGTGCTCGTGCGGAAGCTCGATACCCAAGCCGACCGACTTGCCGTTGACACTCGCCGCTCCCCTGTTGGCCGCCTCCATGACGCCGGGACCGCCGCCGGTGATAACCGCCACGCCGCGCTGGGCGATCTTGCGACCGACCGTGCGCGCCGCCTTGTAGAGCGGATCGGTCTTGGGCGTGCGGGCGCTGCCGAAGATGGTCACTGCAGGACCAAGCTCGGCAAGCGCGCCAAAACCATCGACAAACTCTGCCTGAATGCGCAGCACGCGCCACGGATCGGCATGCAGCCAGTCGGTCGACTCCTCGGGCGCCAGCAAGTTGGCATAGGTGTTGTCCTTAGGAATCATGGGGCCGCGCATGACCACGGGGCCGCGGCGGTACGTCTCGTCGTAGGCAGGCTCGCCCTCGACGTTTTCATTCTTAATCATGGGTACTCCTATCGAGAAAAAGAAAAACGGGCGGGGTCGACGCCATGCGCCAAACACCCGCCCGAACATCAACTATTCGGTATGGTACCCACGATGCATCAAGTGCTTGCAAGCTATCGGTCATCGGTCGCGCAGACGGTGTTAGCGAACGTGATGACCGGCCGGCGCTCGTCCCTTGCCGTTGCCCGCGCTTTGCAAGCGCCCGCGCCGCTCTTAGTAGTCCACCGCCGCAGGGCTGTTCATCCAGTCGCTCACAAACGCGCCGTAGCGGCCCTCGATAATGGCCTGACGGGCACGCTGCATAAGGTTGAGCAGGTAGTAGATGTTGTGCATCGACAGCAGAATACCGCCGAGCATCTCCTTCTGCGTGACCATGTGACGGATGAGCGCGCGGCTGTAGCCGCCCGTGCACACCGGGCAGGTGCAGGTGGGATCGATGGGGCCGTCGTCGTGCGCAAAGCGGGCGTTACGGAAGTTGAGGCGACCCTCGCTCGAGAACGCCGTGCCCATGCGGCCGGTGCGCGTCGGCAACACGCAGTCGAACATGTCGATACCCACGCCCACACCACGCACGAGCGTAGTCGGGTTGCCGACACCCATCAGGTAGCGCGGCTTGTGCTTGGGCATGTACTCACTCGCGAGCGGCGCCAGCGTCTCGAACATGGTCTCGTGGTCCTCGCCCACCGAGTAGCCGCCGATGCCGTAACCGGGAAAGTCGCCGCACTCCTCTAGATGGCGCAGCGAGCGCAGGCGCAGGTCCAGATGCATGCCGCCCTGGACGATGCCAAAGAGCGCCTGGTCATCGCGGGTGTGAGCCTTATAGCAGCGCTCGGCCCACATGCTCGACAGCTCAACGGCGCGCTCAACGTAGGCACGCGTGGCGGGATAGCCCGGGCACTGGTCGAGCTGCATGCAGATGTCGGAGCCGAGCTTCATGGCGATTTCCATGTTGTCCTCGGGCGTCCAGAACACGTGGCGGCCGTCGTAGTCGTTGACGATAAAACGCACGCCCTCGTCGGTGAGCTTGACGGCGTCGTTGTGGCTGAACACCTGGAAGCCGCCCGAATCGGTGAGGATGGGGCCGTGCCAGTTCATGAACTTGTGCAGTCCGCCCAGCTCGGCGATGGTGTCCTCGCTGGGACGCATGGACAGATGGTAGGTATTGGCGAGCACGATCTGGGCACCAAGCTGCTTGACAGTCTCGGTGGGAATGCCCTTGACGTTTGCCTTGGTGCCCACGGGCATAAAGATCGGCGTCTCGATGTCGCCGTGCGGGGTGTGCAACACGCCGGCACGCGCGTGCGTCGTAGGGTCCTCGGCGATCAGGTCGAATTTAAAAAGGCTCTGGTCCATAAACTGGAACTCCTTGGTTGCGGTTCATACGCAAACCATTATACGAGCAACCATCGAACCGCACCGACTCGACAGAAACTGGCGCATTAAACGACTAGTCGTTGGGGACAGTCTTCAGCGCCATCTTGCAAAAGAGTGTCCCAATCCGCCGGCACCCAGGGACTGTCCCCAGGTGCCGACAAGAGCGTCCCTTTCGACTAGTCATTTAAGAACATCCCCAACGACTACCCATGAGAGGCCTTCTGTCAACAACACAAACGCCGATGCTATGGCACCGAAAGCGAAAACCCGCCAGGGCGAGCAAGGTGCCTTCAAGCAAAATGGCGCCGCAGGTTGAGCATAAGTCAGCGAGCGAGCCGCATTTGAGACAAGGTGACGTGAAACGAAAGGGCGCTGACCTTTCGGTCGCGCCCTTGAAGTTGAACGTCAGATTGTCCAAATGCGGCCCGCGCAGCGTCGGCCCGTTACGGCGTTTGGCAAAACGCCGTAACCCCTACGGCCGCTGGCCCATGCCGCCCTCGAGGGTGACGGTCTCGCCGTTCATATACTTAAAGTCGGGGCCGCAGAGCTGAACGACCACGCGGCCGATCTCCTTCTCGACGTCGCCGTAGTGGCCCGCCGGCGGCATGTGGACGTTGGCCTTGAACGCCTCGGGATAGGCATCCTGGAAGTTCTCGAGCGCAGCGGTCCAAGCAAGCGGGCAAACGATATTGACGTTGATGCCGTCCTTGCCCCACTCGTTGGCGGCGACGCGAGTCAGGCCGCGGATGCCCTCCTTGGCGGCAGCATAGCTGCACTGGCCGTAGTTGCCAAACAGGCCGGCGCCCGAAGCAAAGTTGACCACGGAGCCCTTGGTCTCTTTCAGGTGCGGATAGGCCTTCTGCATGTACAGGTAGGTAGCATACAGACCGGAGTAAATGGCCAGGTTAAACTGATCCATGGTGTGATCGGCAATGGTCACGCCCGAGGCGCTGGCCTGAGCGTTGTTGACGACGGCGTCGATGCGACCGAACTCCTCAATCGCCTTGTCGATAACGTTCTGCACGACGGCCTCGTTGTCCTGGCCGGCGGAGACATCGGCCTGAACAGGCAGAACCTTGACGCCGTACTCAGCCTCGAGAGACTCCTTGGCAGCCTCGAGCTTGGCGACGTTGCGGCCGGTGATGACGAGGTTCGCGCCCTCCTTGGCAAAAGCGATATCGATGCCGTAGCCGATGGAGCCGGCGGAACCGTCCTTGAGCGTGGCCTTGCCGCCGCCGGTGACGATCACGGTCTTACCAGTGAAAAGTCCCATACAAAGTCCTTTCAAATCGCGACGGGCCCGCCCGTCGACTGCGCGCATCCAACTTCACGCGCCAAAAGCTGACATGCAACTTTAGCGGGTTCAAGTGAAAAATAAAGCCCATGGCAGGCGAACGGTGCAACGTCTTTCGGCGAAGGGAATGTCAAGTAAAAATTGGATAGAGCGACCGAGTTTTTGTTAACGCAACGAGTCATCGAACACGTTTTGAAACTTTGCTGCGGGGCGCGGGATGTCGGCGCGAGACTTTATCATAGGGTGACGAACAACGATGAGGAGCACATGCCTATGACAGACGAGCTGGACCCCCAGACTCAACAGCATATTGATAATTCCGCAGACACCATTGACGACTGCGATACTTCCACCAGAAGCGATGGCGGCATTGATGCCGCTGTCGAGGAGGCTCCTGCCGCCGCAGACGAGGCCGCAGACGCAAATGTCGCCGCAGAGCAAGACAAAGAAGAGCAGCTAGAGCAGCCGGACCCGAGCGATACTGAGCCCAAGGCTGAGAACGCTCCGCAAGCAGCGGGCCCCATCGAGGTGTCTTCGGAAGAAGAGCTCGACGCCGTCATGGACTCCATGATGGATGCCGTCAAAGCGATGAAGGACGCTGTCGCCGATGCCGACGTTGACGCCGAAGAGGAAGAGGCTGCCGAGGCCGCCTCGACCTTTGTACCCGGCGAGACCCCCGTTGCGGATCAGGGCAGCACTATGCCCTCGTTTCTGCAGCTCGAGCATCCCACGATTGGCGCGGACGCCGTCGACCCGCATGCAGCGGGCTTTTCCGTGATCGAAGGCGGCACCGGCAATATCGCCGCACCGCAGGCTGCCGATACGAATGCCGCCGAGGCCGCGCACCCGACCACCACGCACGCCCCCGCCGCGAGCCGCGACCTGGGAACTGCCGTCTCGAACACCGCTAACGCCGTGGGCACTTTTATCGCCCAGGGCGCTTCGGCCATGCGCGAAATGAACGCCGCAAAGAAGGCACTCGCCGATGCCCGCGCCCACCTGTCCGAGCTTGAGCGGCGCATCGCCGACCAGACAGAGGAGCTCGAGACGCGCCAGGACATCGCAGGCCGCTACGATCAGATCATCGCTGGCCAGCGCCAGGCAATCGCCACGGCACAAAAGACCGCAGCGGCCGCCGAGATTGACCGCGACGCCCATGCCGCCAAAGCGACTGAGCTCAAGGGCCAGCTCGAGCAAATGAAGGCAGAGGACGATGCGACCGAGCTCCGCCTGAAGGCTGCACTCGACGCCGTGGAAGCCCGCGAGGCGAGTTCGCGCGAGACCGGCAACCGCCTGGTTCGTCGCCTTGAGGATTCCAAGCGCATCCGCGACAAAGTGAAGGCTGAGCGCGATACCGGTGTCGCCGCCGCACGACAAACTGCCGATGCTACGCGCGCGCAGCTCGAGACCTTGCGCCGCGAGTATGCCGAGCTGCAGCGCAACCCTTCGGCAAATCCCGCCAATTACACCGTGCGCACCAGCGAGTTGTCTATGCAAATCTCCGACGCTGCCGACGCCCTCCGAAAGGCCGAGGAAGACATTCCGCGCGTGACCGCCGATCTTGAGCATTCACTTGCCGCCGCCGAGCAGGCCGTCGAGCAGGCACAGGCCCCCATCGCCGATGCTAAACGCGCGCACCAGGCCGTAACGGCTGAGGCAGATGCCGCGCGCGACGAGCTGCAGTCCGCAAAAACTGCCGCAGCGACGCGCCAGCGCGAGCTGCGCGAAAAGATCGCCACGCAGGATAAGGCACGCCGTGAGCAAGAGCAGGCCATCGCAAACGCCCGGGCAGACGCCGCGCATGCGCAGTCGATTATCGAGCAGGCGACCGAGGTGCACGACCATCCCGAAATCACCGAATCGCTCGCCGGGGCTTTGGCACGCGACAAGGCCGAGCATACCGAGACCGAGCGCGAAGTTGCCCAACTCGAGGCCGCCGAAGACGACGTGCGCAAGCGAACTCGCGACTCACGCATCAAATTCACCGGAGCCATCGTCTGCATCATCGCCGCAATCCTGGTGATCATCGCAATCTGGCTGTTCATGAGCAAGTAAACCAGTTGCCAAAAACGCCCCAACGCAGTTGCGGTGAGATAGTTCCTGTTTAGCCCTCAAAAAGGCCAATCCAAGAACTATCTCACCGCAACTTTTTGGTGCAAAGGGGTCAGGCTACTTTGCACCAACTTGGTGCATATAAACCAGTCCCCATTGCGCCAACAACGTTTGCCCAGATAAAACCTGCCAAAATAAACCTGTCCCTTTTTGGCAGGTTGAACCACGGCAACACCGATGTTCTGGCAAAGTCAGCGAAAACCCGCCAGAGCGAGCAAGATGACGTGAAAGAGGAGGGCATTGACCTTCTGGTCATGCCCGACGATTGAACGTCAGATTGCCGCTCTGGCGGGTTTGCAGCGTCGGCCGGTTACGGCGTTTGGAAAACGCCGTAACCTACTGAATGAGCATCGCATCGCCAAAGCTGAAGAAGCGGTAGCGCTCCTCGATGGCGGCAGCGTAGGCATCCATGATCTGGTCGCGGGTGGCCAGCGCGCTCACGAGCATCATGAGCGTGGAACGCGGCACGTGGAAGTTGGTGATCAGCGCGTCGACCACGTGATAGGTCGAGCCGGGCATGAGGTAGAGCTGCGTCGTCGCGTTCTCGCGCACCACGATGTCGCCGCGGCCGAGCGTATCGGCCCCATCCTCACGACCCTCAAAATAGTGCGCCGTCACGGCCGGATCGGACACCGGCGCATCGGCGTCAAACGCGCTCTCGAGTGAGCGCACCGCCGTAGTACCGACAGCGATCACGCGATGGCCCTCGGCCTTCGCCTTATGCACGGCGTCGATCACCTCCTGCGACACGTGGTAGCGCTCGGTGTGCATCACGTGCTGCGTGGGGTCGTCCTCCTCCACCAGACGGAAGGTATCGATACCAACCTCGAGCTCGACGGCGGCAAACTTCGCACCCTTGGCCTCGATGGCGGCCATGAGCTCGGGCGTAAAGTGCAGACCCGCCGTGGGAGCGGCAGCCGAGTGCTCCTCCTTCATGGCGTAGACGGTCTGGTACTTCTCGGGATCGCCCTCGTAATCGGTAATGTAGGGCGGCAGCGGCACGTGACCGGCGGCGTGAATGGCCTCGTCGAGCGTGCGCGGCTCGCCGGCGGCATTGCAACCGGCCGGCTCAAAGCGCACCAGGCGGCCACCGCGGCTATCGGTGACAAAGTCGATGACCTCAGCTGTCAACACCACGGGCGCGCCCTCGGGCGCATGGGCGCCACCGGCGCGATACTCAATCTGAGCACCGGGCTTTAGGCGCTTGCCCGGCTTGACCAGGCACTCCCAAACGTGACCCAGTGGGTCAACATCCTCGCGGCGCTTGAGCAGCAGCGTCTCGACCACGCCACCCGAGCCCGACTTGCGACCGATCAGGCGGGCCGGCATCACGCGCGTCTTGTTGATGACGAGCACATCGCCCGGCTCGATATAGTCGATGATGTCGCGGAAGATGCGGTGCTCGACGGTGCCGCCATGCTCCAGCGGCGTTCCTGCCTCGGAACCCTTGCGATCCACCACCAGCAGGCGGCAGGAGTCACGCGGCTCGGCAGGAGCCTGGGCAATCAGTTCCTCAGGAAGGTTATAGTCAAAATCATCGGTACGCATAGACACGTCGGATTCTCCTTATATAGCTAAAGTCCGCTCTACATCCTAGCAGGCTAACGTCCCAAATGAACTACTTTTTGGCGGCTTTACGCTCGTCGCGGATGCGGGCGCGGTCCATGGCCGCCTCGACAGCCGAGAAGCGGCAACCACAGTAGTTCTGCCGATACATGCCAAGCTCGCGCGAACGGCGAGTCGCCTCGGGGTAATACGGGCGAAAATCGCGAATGACCGGGGTGAGACCGCAGGCGGCAGCCAGACGCTCCAACACGTCATTACAGGTCTCGAACAGCTGATACGGCGAGACGGCGAGCGTCGTACCCACATATTCGAACCCGCGCTCCTGGGCCACACGGCATGCCTCGGCCAGACGCAGGGCATAGCACGCACGACAGCGACGGGGTCGATCGGCGCCCAACGGGGCCACACCGGCCTCCCAGCGCTCGCGGTCCTCGTCTGCCTCGATAAGCTCAATGTCGCCATCGGCACACCACCGGCGCAGCTCGTCCAAGCGGCGCTGCCATTCTTCGCGCGGCTGAATATTGGGGTTGGTCCAGCAAATCGTGGGCTCAAACCCTTCCTCGCGCAACAGGCGAACCGGCTCGAGCGAACACGGCGCGCAGCAAGCATGCAGCAGCAACGGCTTCATCAACATCTCCTCCCCCGCAATAAGTAGTCTTTTTGGGACGGGGCTATTTTGACTACTTTTGACGTAAAGCAGTCGCAATGCCTATCTCAACAGAAAAGTAGTCAAAATAGCCCCGTCCCAAAAAGACTACTGACCAAAAAAGCGCACGCCAAAGGATGTGTCCTCACAGGCGACGATGCGGCGGTCGCGCAGGATGGTCCGCACGTAATACCAGTCGCCCACACAGCCCGACAGGTGCAGACCAGCTGCCAAGTAGCACAGCAGCGGATAACCCGAGCATGCAAACCCCAAGGCAAACGCCGCCGTCAAAACAACCGTCGGCGCCAGGCAAATGAGCATGTACCGCCGGCGCGAATACACAACGCCCTCGGCGCAGGCATAAATCATGCAGGTTTCGAGATTTGCCCCAAAGGTCACATGCGCACCGGCGGGCGCAAACAACTTAAAGAACACACCGTGAACCAGCTCGTGCACGACAAACGACGCCGCAGAGACGACCGCCAAGCCGACTATCCAGCCCAAGACCGCCATCCAGCCGCCCGCGTCGTCCGCATCCAGGTCCGCGGGCCCGCCCAGCAGCATAAACACCGGCACCAGGCACACGGCAAACACCACAAGCACGGCCATCCCCCACACGAAGCAAGCGTGCAGAAAATCCTCGTCTTCAAACGCATGTATGCTGGAAATCTCATTCATAGCATCTTAGGATAGCGCCCCCGTCACGCACCCGCCCGCATGTGCGATAATGTCGAACGATATGCACGAATTGACCACCGCGTCGCCAGGCCTTGCGCCCGGACGCGCTCTCACCATATGCGAAGGAGTCCCATGGCATCCAAATACTCCATGAACGACCGTCCCAGCTGGCCTCGCCGCGCCATCGTTACCGCCGGCGAGCCCTACGGCAACAAGGGCCTTCACTTTGGCCACGTTGGCGGCGTCTTTGTCCCGGCCGACTTCTTCGCCCGCTTCCTGCGCGACCGTCTGGGCCGCGAGAACGTCATCTTCACTTCGGGCACTGACTGCTACGGCTCGCCCATCATGGAGAGCTACCGCAAGCTCAAGGAGAACGAGGACTACGACAAGTCCATTAGCGAGTACGTCGAGTCCAACCACTCCCGCCAGGCCGCGACCCTCAACAACTACAACATCAGCTGCGATATCTACGGCGGCTCGGGCCTTGAGCCGGCTGCGCAGATTCACAACGAGGTTACCGCCGAGATTATCGAGCGCCTGCACGAGCAGGGCACCATCTCCAAGCGCTCCACGCTGCAGTTCTACGACGCCAAGGCCTGCACATTCCTCAACGGCCGCCAGGTGATTGGCCGCTGCCCCATCCAGGGCTGCAAGTCCGAGAAGGCGTACGCCGACGAGTGCGACTTGGGTCACCAGTTTGAGCCCGAGGAGCTTATCGCACCCAAGAGCCAGCTCACCGGCGAGGTGCCCGAGCTGCGCCCGGTCGACAACCTCTACTTCGACCTGCCGGCCTACCTCGACTTTATGAAGACCTACACCGCCAAGCTCGCCCAGAACCCGCAGGTTCGCTCCGTGGTCTCCAAGACCATGGAGGAGTGGCTGCTGCCGGCTCAGCTCTACATCCAGAATAAGTTCCGCGAGGCCTTCGATGCCGTCGAGGACCAGCTCCCCGAACACACCGTGCTGGAGCCCGAGGGCAACAAGAGCAGCTTTACCGTCACCTTCCCCAGCTGGAAAGAGCGCGACGACGCCCACGCGGTGCTCGCCAACGGCGGCGTGCGCTTCCGCAGCGGCAAGGCGCTCGTGCCCTTCCGCATCACCGGCAACATCGACTGGGGCGTTCCGGTGCCCGAGGTCGACGGCGTGACCGACGTCACCTGCTGGTGCTGGCCCGAGAGCCTGTGGGCGCCCATCAGCTACACCCGCACCGTACTCGCCCGCGACGCCCGTGCCGCCGGCGTGACCGAGGGCGTCGCCGCCCAGGATGCCGCCCTCATGGGCGAGCCCGCCGCCGATTCCACGCAGGTCCCCGCGCCCACCTACCAGCACAGCTCGCTCGACTGGCGCGACTGGTGGTGCTCTGACGACGCGCAGATCTATCAGTTCATCGGTCAGGACAACATCTATTTCTACTGCATCGCGCAAACCGCCATGTGGGAGGCCCTGGGCTGGGACCTTACGCAGAGCACCGTCAGCGCCTGCTATCACCTGCTCTACATGGGCAAAAAGGCGAGCTCGTCCTCGCAGACGCCTCCCCCGCCGGCAGACGACCTGCTCAACCACTACACCTGCGAGCAGATGCGTGCGCATTGGCTGTCGCTCGGCCTGTCCGAGAAGCCGGTGAGCTTTAGTCCCAAGGCATACGACACGCGCGTGACCGGCAAGGACAAGGACGGCAACGAGGTGCGTGCCTGCGACGACAAGCGCGTCATCGATCCGGCCCTTAAGGAGAGCGCGCTGCTGACCGGCGTCTTCAACCGCCTGGCCCGCAGCTGCTTCTACGGCGTCGCCATCAAGGAGGGCGACGAGAGCCCCTATCGCAACGGCTGCATCCCCGCCGGTGCCGCCTCCGCCGCCGTGGTCGAGGCTGCCGAGCAGGCCGCTCTCGCCTTTGAGCAGGCCATGTACAAGTTCGAGACGCACCGCGCGCTTGCCGTGTGCGACGACTACCTGCGTGCCGCCAACAAGCGCTGGAGCGACGCCTCCAAGGCCGCCAACAAGCTCGAGGGCGAACCAGCCAACGCCGCCATGAAGCAGGCCCTCGTCGACGCCTTTACCGAGCTGCGTGTGGCGACCGTGCTCATGCACGGCATTGTCCCGGCCGGCTGTGAGCTCATCTGCGAGTACTTCGACGTCGATCCGGTCGCCTTCTTTAGTTGGGATAACATCTTTGCCTCCACGGACGAGTTTGTGGAGAGCCTGGGCGAGAAGCCCGGCGAGCACCGCGTGAAGCCGCTGCCCCCGCGCTTCGACTTCTTCAGCAAGCACGAGAGCCAGTACTAAAGCACGCCAGCAGCGGCGTGCCCGGAAAGTAGTCTATTTGGGACGGGAAGGAAAGACGGATGTCCAAGCCGCGTCGTCGTAAGCAGAAAAAGCAGGTCAAGGCCGAGCTCAAGCTTAGGCAGTTTGCCGCTACCGAGCTTTCCGACCAGCTTGCCGCCCAACACTCCGCCGCCGACCTGCCGCGCTTTATGGTCGACACGGTCGCCGGCGCCTATGCACCCGCCGATGCTCAGCTCATGATCGAGGGCTTCGGTGCCGCTGCCACGCGCCCGGTCACGCTGCGCGCCAACACGCTCAAGGCGACCGCCGAGGACATCGCCGCCGCACTCGACGCAGCCGGCATCGCCCACCGCCCCGTCGCATGGTACCCGGACGCTTTCATCCTGCCCGAGGCCCAGGTTTCCGACCTATGGGACCTCGACATCTACCGCGACGGCAAAATCTACTTGCAAAGCCTGTCGTCCATGATGCCGCCGTTGGTCCTGGGCGCCCAGGCAGGCGAGGACATCCTGGACATGTGCGCAGCCCCCGGTGGCAAGACGACGCAGATCGCCGCCCTCACCCAGGGCCAGGCACACCTCACGGCCTGCGAGATGAGCATTCCCCGCGCCGAAAAGCTTGAGTCCAACCTCCACCGCCAGGGCGCCAAAAACGTGCCCGTCATGCGCATCGACGCACGCGAGCTCGACGAATTCTTCCGCTTTGACCGCATCCTGCTCGACGCTCCCTGCACCGGCACGGGCACCGTCATCAGCGGCAACGAAAAGAGCCTGCGCGGCCTCACCGAGCAGTTGCTCGGCAAGTGCGCCCGCTCGCAGCGAGCACTTCTGGACCGCGCCATGGGAGCCCTCAAACCGGGCGGAACGCTCGTCTATTCGACTTGTTCGATCTTGCCGCAGGAAAACGAGGACGCCCTGCAAGAGGCCCTCGACAAGCACATGGACTGCGAGCTCATCCCCCTCGACGGCACGCCGAGCAAAAGCGAAGCACGCCGCGCCCAGGATGCCGGCGAGGAGCCGCGCATCGAGTCCAACGCTCTCACCGAGGCAATCGCCGCGGGTCAGGTATCGGCCATCACCAACGGCATGCCCGGCACGCTCACCATCCCGCCCAGCCGCGACTTTGAGGGCTTCTACATCGCCCTGGTCCGAAAACGCGGCTAGCGCACGGATTCAAAACTCAACAAGCTATTCCCGTGCGCGCTTGTCCTGCTGGTCACGGTGCTGCTTAAGCGCCTCGCGTTCCTTGCGCTCGGCTCTTTTGCCCTTAATGGCCGTAACCACAAAATAGATGACCGCGGCGGCAACGATTGCGCCCACGCATAGGCCAATCGAGCCCAACATTGCTGTGAATTCCATTCCGCGTCACCTCTCTTTTAAACGGGACTTTCAAGATAGCACCTCAATACCCGCCACCACAGCTCCTTCACGTTCGCCGGCCCTTCGGTCTAACGGATGGCACGGCGGGGAAAAATCAACTCGTCAAACGATTTAGCAAGTACAATGCTGCCGGCACCCTGCCGGCCGTCATCACATAGAATCGAGGATCCATGGATACCCTCAACGACCTAAACGAGCGCGTCGACGCCTTCGTCGGCACCAGCTCCTTCGACACGCCAGTCACGGCAAACGACCAAGCCCCCATCGATGTTCCCGCCGAGGTTCACGAGGACATTGTCGCCTCGGTCGACTTCTCCGAGGTAGAACTTGCAGACGAATTTACCGAGCCCCAGGTGGCCGTAACTCCCAACGGCCTTTTGCCCATGGAGCCGCTGCCCATCGACGGGCGTTTGCGAAAGGCGGCCCTCCGTATGCCCGACGAGATCGAGGAGGCCAGCGGCTTTACGCTCTTTGGCCGCCGCATCAAGTCGCTCATCTACACTACCGACGTCGCGGTCATCCGCAACTCCAACGCCGATGCCGTCTTTGCCGTTTACCCCTTCACGCCACAGCCGGCCATTACGCAGGCGCTGTTGACCGTCGCCGAGTGCCCGGTCTTTGTAGGCGTGGGCGGTGGCACCACCACCGGTAAGCGCTCCGTGCAGATGGCGGCCGTCTCCGAGATGCAGGGCGCGGCGGGCTGCGTGGTCAACTCCCCCGCCACTGCCGAAATGGTCGAGCACATCACCAACATCGCCGACATCCCCGTCATCGCCACGGTCGTTCGCTGCGACGACGATGCTCACGCCAAGGTGCGTGCCGGAGCCAAGATCCTCAATATCGCGGCCGGCAAGAACACGCCCCAGGTCCTGCGCGAGCTGCGCGAGCACTATCCCAACCTGCCGCTCATCGCACCGGGCGGCAAAACACCCGAGAGCATCCGCGAGACCATCGCCGCCGGCGCCAACGCCATCATCTGGACACCGCCTTCGGCCCAGCAGCTGCAGACCGACATGATGCAGCGCTACCGCAAGATGAAAGAAGACGCCACGCCTGTCATCTCGCACGACGATGTGCCCATTATCGACCAGGTCGCCGCCGCCGAGGTCAGCCAGGTCGAGAACATGAATCCCGATGTGCCGATCCCCGACGAAGTCATCGAACGTGTCGCTTCGATCCACGATCACATCGAGGAGCGTCGCGCCAACCGCGGACTCAAGCCCTCGCTGCACGGCTTCTTCTTCCGCGGAAAGAAACGCTAACCGCAACAGCAAGGCCCGCCCCGCAAACAACGGGACGGGCCTTTTCTGTTTTCGAATGTCAGGAGTGACAAGCGCAGCTGTTAAAACTGACAGTCAGCGCACGAACGCTAATCCACGCGCTTGTCGCCCATAAAGAAGAGCGCCACCGTACCAGGTCCGGTGTGCGAACCGATCAGAGCACCGATATTGTTGATCTCAATCTTGCCTTTGAGTTGCGGAACCTGTTCCTCAATCAGCGCCGCAACTGCCTCGGCATCCTCGCGGCACGCCGAGTGCGACATGATGCACTTACCCGAATAATCCGCACCGTCCTGCACGTGTGCCAACATGGTCTTAGCCATCTCGGAAATCGCGCGCTTCTTGGTGCGAATCTTCTCACGCGGCGCCAGCTCACCTTCGCAATCGACCGTCATGAGCGGGCAAATCTTGAGCGCCGTGCCGATGATCGCGCTCGCGGCCGAAATGCGACCGCCGCGCAGGTAACTCGACAGATCGGTCGAGAAGAACCAGTGGTGCAGGTTGAGTTTATGTTCCTCAATCCAAGCGGCCGTCTCGTCGAGCGAAGCGCCGCTATCGCGAACGTCGGCGGAATATTCCAGCAACAGGCCAAAGCCCGAAGACGCCGCCAGCGAATCGATGACGCGCACCTTGCCGCCTTGGGGATAGCGATCCGCGAGCATCTGCGCCGCAACGCAGGCCGATCCATACGTGCCCGAAATACCCGACGACAACGTCAGGTGCAGCACGTCTTTACCCTCGGCAACAAACGGCTCCCAAAACTCCTCATACTCACCCACGCTCACCTGAGACGTCTTGGGCATGGCACCCGCGGCAATCTGGGCAAAAAACTCGTCCGGCGTAATCGACTGATACAGATCGTCCGTATAGACAACATCGTCGATCTCGTAATGAAAACACACGACAGGGATATTGCGCGACGCAAAGAACTCACGGGTTCGGTCGGCGGCAGATTCACAGGTCAGGACAAAATCACTCATATGAGGCTCCTTAAGTCTTGCTGCGCAAATTATCGCACAGCAAGCGTGAATACGGTACAAATGTCCACTATTTACCAATGCGAACCGTTTGTATTGAATATCTTTATCATGAACATCCCCATCCCCGCCATGGGCCAACATGGGCAAAATCACCCGCTTTGCCTCCACTCAACCGCCATATCTACCTCAACTAAATCGATTTACCAAACCGTTCAGCCGACAATTCAGCCGCCGGCGCAAAATCGAAACAAAGCCGGCGCATACTGGTAAACGCTTGACACTGTTTTATCAGTTTTACCAACCATATCGGAAGGTGTTTCATGGTCGCATTCGATCGCAATCCGCAAGACTTTAAGTATCTGCGCCTGCTGTCGAGACAGTTTCCCACCGAGCAATCCGCGTTTACCGAGATCATCAATCTCTCGGCCATCCTCAACCTGCCCAAGGGCACCGAGCACTTTATGAGCGACCTGCATGGCGAATACGAAGCCTTCATGCACATCCTCAACAACTGCTCGGGCGTCGTACGCGAGCATGTCGACGAGATCTTTGGCGACACGCTCACCTTTTATGAAAAGGGCGAGCTGTGCACGCTCATCTACTACCCGCGCGAGAAGATCGAGCTGGTCCGCAGCCAGCACGAGGACTCACCTACCTGGTATAAAACCATGCTCGACCAGCTTATTGTGGTTGCCCGCTCGCTTTCGAGCCGCTATACCCGCTCCAAGGTGCGTAAGGCCATCCCGCGCGATTACGCCTACATCATCGACGAGCTGCTGCACACGCATCCGGACGAGAACAACTATCGCGTGCGCTATCACGAGCGCATCGTGGAGTCCATTCTGGAGACCGCCAGCGCCGACGACTTTATCGAGTCGCTTGCCTCGCTCATCAAGCGCCTGGCCGTCGACCACCTGCACCTGGTGGGCGACATCTTCGACCGCGGCGGCGGCGCGGCCAAGATTATGGACCGCCTGCTCACCTACCATTCGCTCGACATCCAGTGGGGCAATCACGACCTGCTGTGGATGGGCGCCGCTGCCGGCGAGCCCGCCTGCATCGCCACGGTGCTGCGCAACAACCTGCGCTACGACAACTACGAGATTCTCGAAAACGACTATGGCATCTCACTGCGCGAGCTTGTCGCCTTCGCCGACGCCGCCTATATCGCCGGCGAGCCCATCAGCCCGCTGATCAAAGCCATCAACGTCCTGCTCTTTAAGCTCGAGGGCCAGATTATCCAGCGTCACCCGGAGTTCGACATGGCCGACCGCCTGCTGCTCGACAAGGTCGATCACGACGCCGGCACGGTCACCCTCGCCGACGGCAGCGTATGGCCGCTCACGACCAACGACTTCCCCACCGTCGATCCGACGGACCCCTACACGCTCACACCCGAGGAGCAGCACATCATCGACAAGCTCGTGTCCGAGTTTGTCACCGCCGATCACCTACATCGCCACATCGATTTCCTCTATACCCACGGCTCCATGTATAAGGTCGCCAACGGCAACCTGCTGTTCCATGGCTGCGTGCCGCTCAACGAGGATGGTACCTTTAGCAGCATGAACTGCCTGGGCACCTGGCACGCAGGCCGCGATTATCTCGATTTTTGCGACCGCATCGCCCGCCGCGCCTGGCGCGTGGGCGACCGCGACGCCCTCGACTGGATGTGGTACCTGTGGATCGGCTTTAACTCACCCGCCAGCGGACGCCTGGTGCGTACCTTTGAGCGCGCCTATATCGCCGATAAGAGCACCTGGGTCGAGCCGATGGACCCGTACTTTACGCTAACCAAGTCGCCCTCGGTCTGCGACGACATCATGCGCGAGTTCGGCGTTGCCCCCATGGCATGTTCGCCGACCGGTCACATCATCAATGGCCATACGCCCGTCAAGACTACCAAGGGCGAGCAGCCCATCCGCGCCAACGGCAAGCTGCTGGTCATCGATGGCGGTTTCTGCCGCGCCTACCACCCCAAGACGGGCATCGCCGGCTACACGCTCATCTCGAGCTCGCGCGGATGCCGCCTCAAGTCGCACCAGGCCTTTACCACCGTTGCCGAGGCGCTCACCCGCAATATCGATATCGAGAGCGAGACCAACCGCTTTGACGAGGCCGACCGCCGCCGCATGGTAAGCGACACCGATACGGGTGCCAAGATCCGCAGCCAGATCCAGGACCTACGCCAACTGCTCGATGCATATAGAAACGGTGCTATCGAGGAGCGCGCCTAGCTCCACCCGTGGGGATTGGCTAAACTTGCTGAGTTCATCATCCCCGCGGCGCCCCGGCGCAATCCTAAGGCAGGTACCATGCAAAAGCTCCTTGCGCAGATCATGAAGTTTGGCGTCGTCGGCGTCGTCGCCACGGTCATCGACTTTGGCATCATGAATCTGCTCCACTACGGTCTGGGCCTTAACATCCTGATCGCCAACACCAGCGGCTTTATCGTCTCGCTCATCTTTAACTACGTCGCGAGCATGAAGTACGTGTTTGCACACAAGGAGGGCATGAGTCGCCGCCGCGAGTTCATTATCTTTGTCGTGCTGTCCGTGATCGGCTTGGCGCTCAACGACGGTATCGTGCTGGCGCTCAACGCCGGTCTGGGGCTCGAGGCCAATATCGCCAAGATTTGCGCCACCGCACTGGTCATGGTCTACAACTTTGTGACCCGAAAGATCTTCCTGGAGGGCGAGGAGACCAAATAGCTCGGCCTCCTCGTTGCACTACGGGGCCCACGAACGACGTGCGTCGAGCGCTGCGTTGTTCGTGGGCCTTGCTCGTTTACGGGCAAATTTGGCACGTTTGCGGATTGTCTCTTGCAAATTTGGCGAGTTCGTATAGTTCTTGGCAAAGACCTTACGTTTCCCATGCAAAAGCTCTAAAGTATCCTCTGCTCGATTCGTCAACGCATTGGATGTGATTACGTGCGCAAGGCACTGGCACAACCTCATACTAAGCAATTCCTCAAGTTCGCTGTCGTGGGCCTTATCTCCTTTGGCATCGACTGGGGCATGCTGATTGCGCTCGTCGAGCTGTTCCATCTCGACTTTTTGATGAGCACCACAGTCTCGTTTACCACCTCCGTCGTGGTTAACTACTGGCTCAGCATGAAGTACGTGTTCGACCATCGCGAGGGCATGAGCCGCAAGCGCGAGTTTACGATCTTCACCATCCTGTCGGTAATTGGTCTGGGTCTCAACGACCTGTACATGTTTGTGGGCGTCACGTTTTTGAGCATCGGCTACCAGGCCATGAAGGCAATCGCAACGTTCTTGGTCACCTGGTACAACTACTTTAGCCGTCGCTTATTCCTCGAGGGCGCGCAGTCGTAGACGGCCCAACATAATCTCGCTTCGCAGCCGGTTGGAATTCACGTTCCAACCGGCTTTTTGTTTGCCGAGAGACCCGGCGACCCAGTCCTCTACGCATGAAAAACGGGCGGCTCGGATGTTGGTCCGAACCGCCCGTTTGGCGCGCCATGTCGAGGCCTCTAGCCCGTTACGTAATACCACACGACGGTGTCGCCATTCTTGAGAATGTAATTGCTGCAGGCGGTATTGGGCGTTTTGCCGTCAACGGAGTACATCCAGCCGCTCGTGCCGCCGTGTTCCTTCTCGGCCAAACCGCCAATCGCGGCAACATAGGTACCATACGACGAAGGGCGCGCATTGATAGAAAGTCCCAACGCACACAGCGCGTCGTAAGGAGTTGCGCCCTCATTGAAGGTGAACGTGCCGCCAGAAGAGACAGGGTTACCCACGGCGCTCGATGTGACCGAGACCGTCACCGTGACGACGTGGCTAGGCTGCTGCGAGCCGCCCTGATCGCCCGTAGAGGCGCCGCCGCCGTTGGATGCAGAACCACCGCCGGTCGTCGAGCCAGCGCTCGAAGATGAGCCGTCAGAAGCGCTTGATCCGCCAGTGGACCCAGAATTCTGCGAACCCGATTTATCCCCGGACTTCTTGCCGCCTTTGCCTTCGGACTTCTTCTCCTTCGAATCCTTGTCAGACTTCTTGTCCGAAGATTCAGACTTGTCCTTGGAATCAGATTCATCCGAGTCCTTGGACTCGGAGTCCACAGCGTCAGAAGACGAGGAGCCCGCTGCCTCCGTCTTGCGAGAGGCGGTAGAGCCAGAGCCGGCAACGCTTTTCCCCGCCACGGCCCGAGCGATCCAATCGATGGACCAAGCACCGCTGGAAGAAGGTTGGACAAAACCCAGCGACACAACGATCAAGACGATGCAGACGGCCGTCAGGGCGCCAAAAAGCGCCTTGCGCCGAGGGGCGGACGCCGCCGAAGCGGCGTCCTTTTTCTTTGCATCGTCAAGCTGGATGAACGACGAGTCGGGCTGCTTGGACTCGGCGTCCTGAGGCTTATTGGACACAGCCCTCACCTACCGACGCTTGGTAAACACGAACACACCGATGACTGCGAGACCGATCACGCCGGCCGCCACGCCAACAATGGCGAGCGGGTTGAAGCCAGACTCCTGTGCCGGAGCAGCAGCGGACTTCTTAGCAGCGGTCGTAGCAGACGAGCCCGTATCGGACTTGCCATCCTTCTTGCCGGACTTATCGGAATCCTTCTTGGAATCCTTATCGTCCTTGGTCTCGGTCGTGGTGGTCGTGGAGACCGGCTTCTGACCCGGCGAGACAGCACCGCCGGACTGCTGCCCGTTCGTACCGTTGCCAGAACCGGAGCCGCCATTGCCGCCAGAACCGCCGTTGTTGTCAGCGGCCTTCTTGATCCACTTGGCATACAGCGTCATATCAGCCGTCACCGCAACGCTAAAGTCATACGCCTTTGTACAAGCTTCATCGGTGTACCAACCAGCGAAGGTATAGCCCTCGCGCGTCGGATCGGTCGGCTTGCTGACAGTCGAGCCCGAAGCGGGGGTCTGACCATTGACCGACGAGCCGCCCTGAGCATCAAACTTGACGCGATGTGCCTGAGATTTCACACAGAAGAGATGGCCCGAATCGTTGGTGTAATACAGATTGCCGAACTGATCGCAGACAACCGAGGCCATGCAATAGTTGGCATATCCAGAACCGGGAACGAACACCTCGGTTGCCTCGGCATCGCCCAGCTTGTACATGTACACGCCACCGCCGGTAGTGTAGTTAGGCCAATTGCCCTTGGCGCCGTTCAAGGTGAAATATACGTACGTCTCGCCATCATGCGTTGAGACGAGCGGCGTGCCCTTGGACTCAAAGCCAAGCTCTTCGCCATCGGCCTTCGTAATCTGCTTCACACTCATATCGGAGAGGTCAATGATCGAAAGCAGGCCCTTAGCCTTAGCCTTAGCCTTGGCCTTAGCCTTGGCCTTAGCCTTCCAATTGTTCACGGTTGTCCCGCCAATAAAAGCATACTTACCACTGAAAACGGGCGTCGAAGTCGAATAAGCGGCAAACTGAACTTTCGCGGCCTCAGTAATGGAACCATCGGAACCTATGGTCAGCTTGTGCAACGTACCATCGTCGCGCGTAACAGCATATATATAACCGTCATGAACGGTAAGCGCCGAACGGATGTTGCCACCAGACAGCTTAATCGAACCAACAAGCTTTGACAGATCGGCAGAATATACGCGCACCTGGCCATAGTCGCCGCCAACGACATAGTAGCCATTTACCATCAGGCCGCCAGACCAGTAGTAACCTCCGTCAGCGACGGAGGCGCTACCGGCGATGGCGCCCGTGTGAATATTGATGCGCCTGACCGTACCGTTTTGCACGTCATTGCCATTGCCAGACCAATAATCAAGGGTGTTGATATAGACGTAGTCGCCGTCAACGGTCAACGAAGACAGGTTCTGCTTCGTAAATGCATCGGAATACCAAAGCGTCTCAAACGTTTTCGCCGAAACAGCCTGCAGATAGCCGCCGGAAAGCGGAATCAAAATAATGCCTTGCGCAATAACAGGACGGCAGGTGGTATCCATGGAAGAGCCAAGCTCAAGAGATCGCAGAACGGAACCCGTCTCGGGATCAATCTCATTCAGGACAGCATTCCACGTCTTTCCACCCCATACCGAAGCGCCCGTGACAAGGTATACCTTTCCGTTCGCGACAATGGGGTCAGACGCAGAGGCGCTTGCACCTGCCTTCTGCTGCTCTTCGGTCAGAAGATTAAGTGCCCAAGAAGGCGTATCGGTCTTTGTTGTAGGCGTAAGGGCGTCCGTCGAGGATCCCGAGCCACCGTTCGCAAAACCATTCCATGCCGCATCGACATCGGGATGCTCCGTTCCGGGATTGGTAGCAGGAGCCGTCGAGGGCTTCTGCGTGCCGTCACCCTTAACATAACGGAACTCGACGCAATCGCCGTTCTTGAGGTAGTAGCTCGGAGCACCGACGCTCGCATACCCATTGTTTACAAAGAACGACCAGTAGCTGTACGGCGCGGCGCTCGTTGTGCTCAGCACGCGGCCATCGGGCATCGTCGCACTCGTAAGACCCCATGCATTTGCTTCGAGGTTCGTGCAACCGGCAGCCGTCATAAGCTGCTCGAGCACCGACTCGGCCGTCGTGTCTTCGTCGGCAGGAAGCGTGAGCTCGGTCAAGGGCGCCACCGATTGCTCGGTATAATTGCCGTCAGCATCACTTGCGGAAACGCCCGTGACCTTGGCCGTCACCGTAATGGTCTTGCCCTCGTTCGGGTTGTCGAGCCCCGTCGTTCCCTTGACGTTTACCGTCGCAGAAACATCCAAGCCGGCAAGCACCGCGTAGTCCGAATTGTCGGGATAGCGCTCGGCATAACGGGCAAAACGCTCACTCTTCAGACGGCCGCTAATTGTGACTTTCGTGTTGTATTCGGGCTGAGTGAAGATAAGGTTCTCATGCGCGATAACCCTCGGTTTGCTCGACTTGAGCAAACGATAGGTGTTCTCCGTGCCGCCGGGGAGCTCACTGAACACGAAGCCGTAGTGGCCTGCAGCCTCTTCGGAGGAATAGCACCAGTTAACTGCATATCCCTGACCGTACACCTTCAACGGCGCATGCAAGTTCCCCGTTACATTGGACGCATCCTGCCCGTCAAGAATACCCTGAGAGAATGTTGACTTTGCAAGGCTCAGGTGGAACAGCTCGGCGTCGAGCTCGTCCTGGTCCTGCGGGGCAATCGCAAAATCGAGGGTCTTACTAGCCGTGACCTCGGAGTTCGACTTGTCGGTCACCGTGAGGGTGATCTTGGTGTTTGCAGCCTTGGCTCCGGGCAGCGGCTGATAGACCGTGCCCTTGTAACCGTTGAACGTGATGTCATCGGTGCTGGCGGAGTACTCAACCTTGTAGTACTTGCCGTCGATATTGAGCGTGCTCGTGCGCGGCATCTGCAGGTCGGCGGTCAAGCCGTCCTTGTTGGCGACCGTGTCGGTGCCGGAATACTTGATGTTGTCGTAGGTAAAGGCCGCATCGACCTTCTCCTGGAGCGCCTTCTTGTCGGCGGCGACCTTCTCGGGATCGCCCTTGACCGTCACGACAAAGTCATGCGAGCCGGCAAGCTTGATGTCGCCGCTCGTAACCGTAACCTTGGCGGTCAGCGTCACGTCTCGATCGCTCGATGCGCGCGAAACCTTACCCGTCTTATCTTCCCAGCTATAACCAGAAACAAACAGGCGCTCGGTGTCGGAGCTTGTCCATTCAACAGAGAATTTCTTTGCGGAACCCGCCTTGTACGGAAGCGTGACATTTTGGGTCACGCCATCGGCGGACTCGCCCGCCGCGTAGCCAATCTGCAGGGATTCGGCGGCTCCGTCAAGAAGGTCTTGCAGCTTAGCCTCGTCCCAAGCAACCTGTACCGACTTGTTAGGCTGATAATACTCGGTCTTGCCATCGCGTGACAGCTCAAACATGACGTCGGCGCTGCGCAGGCCGTCGATGTTGTAACCGGTGTAATCGTTGGGGTCAATGAAGAAGAACGTCACATCGCCGTTGGTCTTACCCTGGGCGTCGGAGATACCGACCGTGGCCTTGGCATCCTCGGCCTTAAAGGCAACGCCGCCCTCGGAGACCTTGACGTCAATATCGGTAAAGCCCAAATCGGCAAGCTGCGCCTTCAGCGCGTCATTGACGTTGCCGCCCTTGGCGCTGTAATCAACGGCGATCTGCTTATTGGCATCGTTGAGCTTTTGGACTGCGGCCTCGAGCGAGCCCGCGGCGATAACCTTGTTGGCGGAGACGAGCTCGACCGTCGAGCTGCCGCTCGTGGAGACAGCCTTCAGATACTTGCCCGTGGCTGAAGCCGAAACCGTCGCCTCGGCGCCCGACATATCGGGCAGCAGCGTCCAGTCAGCCGCCGGAGCCTTCGCATCGTCTGCCGCATACCAGGCAACAGTCGCCTGGTCGGTGACATCGATGCCATTGGTGGCCGAACCATCGGCGCGCTTGGCCTGCGCCGTCGCCTTAACGCTATCGCCCGAGACGAGATGGGTCGAATCGCTATTGATCTGCGGCGTAGTTGTCACGCGCAGCAGGTTATACTCCCCCGCCGCGGTAACGCTGTCGGACGATACCCACTCAACCGTGTTGTCGAGAGCACTCGCCGTAACTTTGATGCGCTTGCCGACAAGCGCATCCGTAAGAGTCAGGCTGCCATCGGTCTTGTCGATGCCGTCGGTGAGCTCGGTCCAATCGGCATCGCCCTCGCCCTTGGCATACCACGCCATGGTCAACTCGGCATCGTCGGGCACGTCCTTCGTCGAGCCCGACCAGCTGCCCGGAACCTGCACGCTCGGCGTGATCTTTGAGCCCACGCTCAGCGTAACGTTCTTATCGGCAAGCTCAATGCCCGCCAGCTTGTACTGACCCTTAAGCGTCACGGGGCCGAGCGGAGCTACGGACTGCGTGCCGCCGTAGGAGCTCTTCTTCTGCGTGCTGGAAACGGTGTTTTCACTCGTCACCTTCACGCGCAGATACTTGCCAGCATAGGCGGCGTCAACGGTATAGGTAACCTCGGTAGCACCGGGGATATCGGTATAAGCGGAGTCATAGCTCGAACTGGTATTTGCATACTGCCATTGGTAGGTCACATTATCGGTGCGGTCGATATAGCTGTAGCGCGAACCGTCCTTTTTGCGGACCTTAGTCTTGAGCGTATCACCCACATGTACGCCGTTGGTGGCAGGAGAGCCCTCGAACTGCACGTCGTAAAGCTCAACTTGGCCAGCGACGGAGACAGGACCCGCAGCATAGTACGGCTTCTGCTCGCCATAGCCGCCGTTGGCCTTGGCCACGACATAGCAGCCCTTAAGGGCAGCGGTCACTGTCAGGGTGTTGCCGGTCTCACCCTCGATAGGCGTGTTGCACGAGCTTGCGGTGTTCGAGGTGCCCTTATACCACTGCCACGTGATATGTGAATCGGTGGTAACGTCGGTGGAACCCGCCTTGGCGGTCGCCGTAATCGTGGAGCCAACCTCAACCTTGCCCGAAGTCGGGCTCATAGTCACGCTCGTGACATTAATTGAACCGACGGCAGCGACGAGAGCGCCCGTCGAGTTGGTCAAGCTCGAAGAGCCGATCTTCGAGAACACCTTGCACTTGAGGTACTTGCCACCCAAAGCGTCGGTAAGCTCGAGGGTCTCACCCGTGGCACCCGCAATGTCGGTATACGTGCCACTCTTGGTGTCAGAGCTCTGCCACTGATAGTTGAGCTTGCTCGCGTCGACGAACGCGCCGTACGCGCCGCCCTTCTCCTTGGCGCGGGCCTTAGCGGTATCCCCCACCGCAAAGACGCTTGTATCGTCCTTGGTATTGATGATGGACACGGCCGAAATCTCGACCGCACCGGCCTGCTTGACCTTGCTGGAAGTGGTCTTGTTCACCGTGTTGACGCCAGCGTTGGCCTCGACCCTGATGTACTTGCCCTCAAGGTCGTCGCCCACCACGAGCGAAGCACCCGTCTGCCCCTCGATCTTGGTAAAGCCCGAGTACTGCGAGGTGGATGCGGACCACGTGTAGGTAACCTTGGCGTCGGCGGGGGCTTGCTGATAATAGCTTATGTACGGAGTCGCCGTCAGGGTATCGCCTATGCTCGGCGTGTCGCTATTCAGCTTGACGCTGTTAAGCTCCATCTGACCGGCGCCAAGCACGGGGCCAGGAATGTAATTGGAGTTAATGCCCGAGCCGGAAGAAACGGACGGACCATAGTAGTCCTTGCCATCAACCGTTACCTTGCAGATGAAGTATTTGCCTTCCATCGCGGCGGTGACGGTGAGCGACTGCTCGTGGCCTACGACCTCGGTGTAGTCGGCGACATTGCTGCTGGCCCTAGTCGTACCGGCGAGCCAGGTGTAAGTCCAGGTGCCGGGATTGGCAACGGACTCAGTCGAAGTGCCGTACCAGTCGTCCTCGACCTCATCGTACATATTTGCCCAGAGTGTATCGCCCGCGCCGAGCGCTCCAGACTTCGTGGAATACGAGTTGTCCTTATCCTTGGCGTCCTGAATGAAGACCTTTGCCTCATCGGAAAGCGTTGTGGCGGAAGCGGCAGCAGCCCCTGTCTCGCCCTGCTCCGAAGCAACAGGCGTCGCGGCAGAGTTCTCGGACTCAGTCGCGTTGTCTGCGGCGGTGTCAGCACCATTCGCGGCACTCGCAGTTGCGCCCTGATCTGCGCCGGCGCCATCGGCAGCAGCGCTCGCCGCCGCACTGTTCGCGCCGGTGTCGGCACCGGTGCCCTCGTCGGCCGGCGCGCCCTCGCCGCCCGTCGCAGCCTGCGCCACGGCCTCGGCAATGCCCTCGGCGCCCTCGGCCCAAAGTTGCGCCGGCGTGGTGCCAAAAGCCATGGCAAAAGCCAGGAACGCCACCAGACCGCGCTTGGCTACGCCACGGGCAATCGCCCCATGACGACGCCACGAGGCGCGTTGGCACTCATCCTCAAACATATCCATTTGTCTCCTATTGTCTGAACTTGGGACATTGCCCAGCGGCTGCCCCACGTCATCGCGCATGTTGCGCTCGAGTTCCCCCATCGGGGTCTCCCTTCCCTCCAGAGCCCAACGCGTACCGGCGGCATGCGCCGCGGTCGCGCACAAGATGGGAGGCGATCCGACTTAACCTTACCGACCCGGGCGCGCCGTCCGATCTGCGACGCGAACATCCCGGGCCAAGAGGAATTACGGTTACTGGTACAGCCGAGGACTTGCACCCCGATTCTCCCAAACGCGCAGGAAAACCGCGCATTCGTGCGTCTCCGCACCACCATCTAGGCCATCGATTATTACTGTCAGTATGGTAGCACGCAAAAGGGCCCCGCACGCAGGCGAAGCCCAAGGTAAAAGCTATGGTTTGCGATAGGAAGGGCTGTCGGCGGACCTTGCAAGAATAGCCCGTTTCAAAACTATGCCGGATTACGGGGATGATTCAGCACCTCGCAACCATATCTGCCATTTTCGAAAACCAACGACTCATCTACCTGCGGTTTTAAAAGCGCGAATTTCGGCATGGTCGAGGTTCGGCACTCCAGCCCCGTAAACCGGCATAGTTTTGTTCGGACCAGCCCACGCCGGCGCGACGCAAGGCAAAATAACCCGTTTCCCCGACCCCGGGAAATCGTTAATGCTTGCCGCCGTGACTGTTGCGCCAGATCTCGCGGCCCAGCATCAGCGCCAGCACCAGCGCGCTCACGTAGCCCATAAAGCCAATGACCGGGATGCCAAACACAACCGGCTCGATGCGCGCGTAGTACACCACCGACGAACCGATAAACAGGCCGGCGATCACAATTGCCATCGACATGCGGTCGATAATTCCACCCAGCTGTCGCAGCGCCTTATCGCTGCTCATGATCTGCGTGTTTACCTTAAGCTGGCCGCGCGTGAGCATGCGCGACGCCAAGCCCAGATACTCGGCCGCCTCGAGCGAGCCTTTTGCCGCGCGATAGCTGCTCGCGGCAAGGTCGCGTCCCATTTCGCGGACGCGTGCATAGGTGCTCTTCTCGTTTTTGATGTGCGTCTGGATGATCTGGATCATGTTGACGTTGGGCATGTACTCGGTCAGCAGACCCTCGAGTGTCACCATGCCGCGGGCGAACATCGTCACCACGCTCGGCAGCTCAACGTCGTTCTTGCGCGCCAGGTTTAACAGCGAGGTCAAAAACTCGCCGATATCCAGGTCTTTAAGGTCGAGGCCCGCAAAGTCGGCGACGATAAAGTCCAAGTCGGACAAAAAGGCCGAGTGGTCGAGCTCGGCCGAATCGCCGCGCGTCACGGCAAACCGCATAAGCGAATCCTTGAGCTTGGGCACGTCGCCCTCGGCCACGGCGAAAATCATGTCCTTGACGATACCGCGGTCGTGGCTCGACATGCGCCCAACCATGCCCAGGTCAATAAAGTAGACGATGCCGTCCTTGAGAATGATGTTTCCCGCATGCGGGTCGGCATGGAAAAAGCCGTCGTCGAGCACCTGCGTCGAATAGTCCTCGACAATCGCCGAGCCGATCTTTTCCAGGTCATAGCCCTCGGCCACCAGGCGCTCGGGATCGGCAATCGAGATGCCGTCAATGTAGTCCATGACCACGACATGCTCGGTGCAAAGGTCCAGGTAAGATTTGGGGCACGACACGCCGCGCACGCTCTTATGGAACTCATAGAAATCGTTGAGGTTTTTGGCCTCGGCCAAAAAGTTGGTCTCCTCGCGAAACGAGGTCCACAGCTCCTCGACCACGCCATGCAAGTCCACAAACTGATCGGTATTGACAAACTTTGAGACGATGCGCACCACCGAGCGAATGATGTCGATGTCCTGAGCCATCACCTGCTGCGCACCGGGGCGCTGCACCTTAACGGCCACGTCCTCGCCGGTCACCAGGCGGGCGCGGTGCACCTGTGCAAGAGAAGCGCTTCCGAGCGGGTTGGGATCGATCGCGTCGAACATCTGCCCCAGGCGCTGGCCGTACTCCTCTTCCAGACACCGGAGCACTACCTCATACGGCACCGGCTCTACATCGGAGCGCAGACGACGCAGCTCGTCGCAAAACCGCTGCGGCAAAATCTCGGAGCGGTTAGCCAGAATCTGCCCCATCTTGACGAACATAGGGCCGAGCTCTTCAAGCAGACGACGCAGGCGCACCGGCGTGAGGTTGTCCCACACGCGATACTTTTTGATCAGGCGAACGATCTGCCCAATGCGCTCACGACGACCTGCCGGCGTGAGCTGGTATTCCTCATCCGGCGCCATCGCGTCGGGCTCCTCGGGGACCATATCGACAGCGCGCGGCTTCTTGCGAGCGCCCGAGACGGCGGCATCGACCTCGTCGACAACCGCCGCCTCGTCACCCAAGGGATCTTGATTGTTGTAATCGGTGGTGGAATCTGCCATCTGCGCTGCTACTCGGCCTCTTCGGCGTCCTCTGCGTCGTCGAGTTCAACGGACTCGACGGGCACCGAGGTCACGTTGTCCTCGACCGAATCGACGATGTCGCGCACATGGGCCAGGAAGGCCGTGCGCTCGGGGGCGGTCATAACGCGGACGCGAGCCAGGATGAGCTCGTCGAGCACGCGCTGTGCCGCAGTCTCGCCCTGCATGCCCAGGCGCTCGGTCAGGTCGGAGATGGTGCCGCCCGCCTGCTCGAACATATCGGACACGCTGCGAGCGATATCGGGGGTGCCGGCATCCTTGCGGACCTGCTCGCCCTTGGTACCGAGGTCGTCGAGAACCTTCTTGCCGCCCTCGACGGCAACGGCGGCGGCGCCGAAGCCCACGTTGATGGCACCGTTAACAAGCTGATCGAGTTTCATAACCATGGTTGGCTCCAATCATGAACAACTGCATTGGACTTCTTGTACCCAAGATTGAGTGAACGACACAAAATCGTTTTACCGCCAAGATAGAAATCGAGCGGGCCAAAGCCTTTGACGGCGTTTGCCCCGCTCGTTCGCTGCAAGGTTGCCTTTACCTTACGTTGTCGTTCATCGCGAAGGAGTTCTTCATGGCACAGCTCGTGGTGTAGAGCACCTTGCCCAACAGAGCATCGGTCTCCACCCGCACGCGCTCGGCAAACTCCTCGTTGGCGCGGGCGAGCTCGGCGGGCGCCTCGGCTTCGGGCAGCGCGGCCACGGCGGCATCGACGTCGTGAATCTGCTTGTGGCCCATGCCGCCGACCTTCTCCTGATAATCCTCGACCGCGCGGCCGCACTCATGGAAGCGGACGTCGGCCAGGGCGCCGATCAGGCGGTTCGCCCAATAGAAGTTCTCGGACGTCACGCGAGCCTGCGTTTCGGCATAGTACTCGGGCATGGTCTCGACATTGGCGTACAGCGGCACGAGCGCGTTAAACGAGTTGGAGCCAAACGCCATCCACTGTACGGCGCGATACGCCGGCTGTGCATAGGGACGCAGCTGCAGCACGGCGAGCTGGCTGTTGCGGTTGATGCCGATGGGACGATAGGCGCCGCGCGTGGCGGGCGTACCCTTGCTGCCGTAGCAGTCGTACTCCGTGCCCTGGTAGTGGCTCGAAAGCACGTACTTGATGTCCTCGATGGTCACCTTGCGCTCGGGCACACGGCTCCAGGGGATGTCGTCGCTCTCGGGCGTGTAGTCGGCGTCGGGACCGTCCCACACATCGCTGGGGTTGAGGCAGCGCTGCATATACCAGGCGCGCGGCGTGTTGTAGACGTGATCGCTGTCGCTGTGCGAGCCAAAGGCCTCGCGCGGGTTAAAGACCGCGGCGGGACCGTCACCCTCGACGCCCAGCGTTAGGTCCAGATGCCACTCTGCCATCCAGGAGCGCAGGTCGGCAGAGCACATGTGGTCGACCTGAGCGCCCTCGGCGTCGTCCAGGTCAAAGCTGTCAATACCCAGCTGGTTGGGCATGGTCACATAGGCGTCATCGGGCACGCGCTTGGCGATCCAGTGGTGGCCGCCGATGGTCTCGAGCCACCAGATCTCGTCAACGTCACTAAAGGCGATGCCATTGTTCTCGTAGGTGCCGTAGCGCTCGAGCAGGTCGCCCAGGATACGCACGCCATCGCGGGCGGACTTGGCATACGGCAGCACCAGGGTCACCATATCCTCCTCGCCCAGTCCGCCGGGCTGGGCCGGAACATAGCCGTCCTCGCCCTCGTTGCCCTTGGCGGGTACATAGTCCACGAGCGGATCGGCGCCGCGGACGCGCTCGTTGGTGGTGAGTGTCTCGGTTGCGGACATGCCAACATTGAGCTCGTTGAAGCCGGCCTCGGCCCAAATGCCATGGCCCGGGACAACGTCGGGGACGCTCGTGTAACGCATGGGGTTGTCGGGCAGCTCAACGGTCAGGTGGCTCAGGACACTCGTGTAGACACGCGGCTGCTCGTCGGGATGCACCACGCGCATGCGCTTGGGCTCAAACACCCCGTTGGACGAGTCCTCGTTGCGGGCGACAAGCGTCGACCCGTCGTAGCTCGCGTTCTTACCAACCAAAATCGTTGTGCACGGCATGCGCATCCTCCTTGAGCGAAGAAATCAAACGGCAACAGTGTATCGCTTCGGCGCAAAAAGGGCGAAACCACGGCCACAGCAACCCCTGTGTGCAAAAAATGCCAAATATGAGTACTGTCACCAATTTAGTAGCAGCTATTTTGCCGGGCGTGGGCGTCGAAAGTCTACATTTGTACAAAAGTTAGACTATGTAATTCCTCAAAGGTCCAATAAAATAGGCTCCCTATCGATATTAAATATCGTTAGAGAGCCAAAATGACCTAAATTATATGTGACTAGCTTGGCAACAGTACTCATATTTGGCATTTTTTGCACACGGCGTGTCACGGGAGTATATATCTAACCCCCTAATCAGCCAAAAATGCCTAGTTCAATGCGCGCTCCGCCGCCTCGATCACGTGTTTGGCGAGAATCGCCGTCGTCACTGCGCCCACGCCGCCCGGCACGGGCGTGATGGCGCCAACAATCGGCTCCGCAGCATCAAAATCGACGTCGCCGACCAGCTTGCCGGCGGCCTCGTCCCAGTTAATGCCCACGTCGATGATCGTCTGGCCCTCGCGAACCGCATCCGCGCCAATCGTACGCGCACGCCCAACCGCGGCAACAACAATGTCGGCAGAACGGCACTCGGCAACCAAGTCGCGCGTATGCGTATGGCACGTCGTCACTGTGGCATTGCGAGCCGTAAGCATGGCGGCAACGGGACGGCCAATCACCAGCGATCGACCGACCGCCGCAACCTTGGTACCATCCAGCTCAACGCCGTAATGGTCCAGCAACGCCAACACGGCCTCAGCCGTGCAAGGAGCAAAGCCCACTCCACGACCCGAAAGCGTGGTAAGCAGCGAGGCCGGCGTCATGGAGTCAACATCCTTGGCGGGATCGAGCGCCGCGGCAACTGCATCCTCGTCAAGACCGGCAGGCAGCGGGCGAAACATAAGACAACCGTGAACAGTGGGGTCGGCATTGATGTCCTTAATAGCCGCCAGCAGCTCATCCTGCGAAACATCGGCAGGCAGCAATACGCGACGAGCTTCGATGCCCACCTTTTCGCAGCGCTTGAGTGCACCACGCTCGTAGGACAGGTCGTCCTCGCGCTCGCCCACGCGCACGATAGCAAGCGTCGGAACAACGCCGCGCTCGCGCAGGGCGGCGCAGCGAGCGACGAGCTCCTCGGTCAAAGCACGGGCAACGGGGGCCCCTTTAAGCAGCTCGGCCATGGCTATCCCCTCTTCCTGGCGGCATCTGCGGCACGGCGCGCCAGAGCATCGGCGCGCGGAAGCCACGTATCCAGCAGCTCATCGCACGCCGCCTCGAGCTCCTCGGCGCGGGCACGATCCTTCATAGACGTGGTGTTGGCGAAGAGTGTCAGGCTTGCGCCCTGCATGGCGGCGCGGCAGAATACGGCGCCGCATGCCACGTCGGACAGCAGCTGTCGGGAGCCCTTGTCCGCCATGTCCTCGAGAAGCGCCAGCGCACGACCGCACGCATCCATAATGCGGTACGGCGGCATGGCCGCCACGTGCAGCGCATCCTGAATCGCGGCCGGTCGAGCCGGATCCTCGCGCGAAATACCGTACGCCGCAGACACCTGGCCGTACGCACGAACGTCCTCGGCGACCAGACCCACAAGTTCCTGTGCCAACTCGTCTGCCTGGGCGAATGCGCGCGTCAGATCGTCCGCGCGATCGGCAAGCGCGGGGTTCGTCGCGCCATAGCGAGCAACCATCCCGCACAGCGAGGCGCCCAGTGCTCCCACAAACGCACTGGCGCTACCGCCGCCGGGAACGGGCTCGCGTGCAGCCAACGCCTCGGCAAACCCTCGGCAGGTTTTGTCCATCATCTCTTGGCTCATCGAAACACCTCTGCCCACCGCGCCGGCCACCATGGGCCGCACGCATAATAAAAAATGGGACAACGACGCCAGGAAGCGGTTGTCCCATTCATCGATCTTGTCCAAGCCAGTCTAGCCCATAAGACAAAGACTGTCAGGAGCTCTGGCTATCGGCGTTTCCGATTGCCGGCTATAGGCACGGATGCCTAGTCCACCTGAAACGTCGGCAACAGCGTGTCGATAATCTTCGACCCCATGTCGCGGTTCGCGGTCGAGTACTCCAAATGCGCCGTGGCAATTGTCGAATCCGTGACGATCGTCTTTTCGTAAATGATCGTATCGCCCTCGCGCCACGAAACCACGTACCAGTTGTCGCCCTCCGCGGTATAGAGGTCGGCCTTACCCGAGGTGTCCTCATCGACAAACATCTCGTGTGCAGTTTCGTCGTTAACGTTGACGTAGCCAGACAGGCCGATCACAAAACCCGTCTCCGGATCCTCGTACCTTGTGCCACTGCCGCTGGGAGCATCTTCCATCTCAAAACGATTGGGAATCGACATGCTATAAGGATGCATGTCGTTCGTGTACGTATGCACGTCGGTTAGGTAATCGTCCGAATCGCCCGAACCGTAGTATGCCGACTCGTCCTCGGGAACGGCCTCGTCATCGGACGACGAGGATTCCTTGGACTTGGACTTGTCGCTCTTCTTCTTGGCAGAAGAATCTTTCTCGTCCGAAGACCCGGTATCGACCACCGAAATCTGAGTGCCGGAACTCTTTGACCCGTTGAGCACCGTAAGCGCAAACACCGTGCCGCCACCGATGAGGACCACAGCAGCACATGCCACAGCGATAATGACCGGCGCCTTGCTCTTGGGCTTTTGAGGCGCAGGCGCGACCGGCGGCATCGACTGGGTTAGGCCCGGGGCAGAGGAAGGACCAGCGCCCGTAGGCGTCGGTATGGAACCGCCAGCCAGCGAAGCCCCACAGTGCGTACAAAACGTCGATCCATCGGGAACTTGCTGTCCGCATTTTTGACAGAACATCGTTCGACCTTTCGTGGTTTAGCTTTTGTCACAGCCAAGTCTATACGCCCCCACCCAAGGCGCTGTTGCGCAACATGGAATAGTCGATGCTGAGCCGTGCCGTCCCATGCGCCCAGTGCCCCAAACATGGGACACATGGCCCACCTTTCGAGACTCCCGGGCAGCACAAGCTGGGGCATATCTATAAGTAAGGAACCCGTTGGGGCACGGCCGCGCAACGGCCACAAGCGATGAACGGAGGCATAAGCCGCACAGTACACAGAGACATCCGCCGCCAGCGCAATCAGTACCCCAACAACATGCGGCGCCGTGATGTCATCGGCAGACAAGGAGGACGCCACCATGAAGAAAAAGACCCTATCGATCCTTTCCCTCTGCATCGCCCTCTTTGCCGCGTTTGCCCTTGTCGGCTGCGGCGGGAGCGCATCGGGCGGCGGCAGCGCCCCCAAGAGCGAGAGCAAGGAAAAGGCCCCCGTCGCCAAGAAGACCGACTTTATCTGGTTTAAGGTCGAGATGCCCGAGGGCGTCGGCGTAAGTGACTCTGCCGGCAAGAATGCCGACAGGGTCCAGCTCACTTTCCCCGAAGATGAGAACGCCTCGGCCGATCGCTTTATCCCCGTTTGGAAAAAAGCGCTGACGGCCGAGGAATCCCACGCCGACCAGACGGAAAAGAAGGGGGATACGTTCCAGTGGAAGGATGGCGGGTCCGTCGAGTATAACGGCAGGACGTGGCTCGTCGGAACATACGAGGACAACAGCGGCATCTCAACCATGCTTTTTACCGACGTTGAGCCGGGAAGCGTCTACGTCCTCATCTCGAACTTCGACCAGCACAAGAAAGAAGCCGAGGCGCTCCTCAACTCCATCGAGTTCCCCGATGACATGGAAGAGGCAGTTTCCGAGGCACGCGAAGTCGAGATTTCGAGCATCGAGATCAAGTAACGGGACACCCGCACGCGCCTACGCGCACCCGCGCACATGCGCCCCATTAAAACAACGGGCGCCCAACCCGGGGAGGGCCGACAGCATCGGCCCTCCCCTCTTTTACACCCGCGCATATTGCCACTTGCCGGCGCAAATCCGGCCCCCAGAATGGGACACATGGCCCACCCGAACGAGCCGCCCGCGCGTACAGTAAAGACAGGTAATCCATGGGCGGTTACAGATCGAGGAGGACACGACCATGAAAAAGAAGGCCTTTGCGATTCTCACCCTCTGCATCAGTCTCTTTGCCGCGGTTGCCCTGGTGGGTTGTGGCGGAAGCGGTGGCGCTACCGGCAGCAGCGGTGGCGGCGGCGCGGAAAAGCCAACCGTGGATATGAGGACCGACTTCATTTGGTTTAAGGTCGAGGTCCCCGAGGGCGTCGAGATTACCGACGTTGCCGGCGACACGGCCGACAGGGCCCAGTTTAAGTTCACCAAGAGCGAGCACGCCAGCGACCGCTTCATCCCCGTCTTCGACCCTGACAAGAACGCCGATGAGCTGTTTGACTACGAGGCCAAGTGGAAGACCGACTTTGAGTGGACCGAGAATGATCCCGTCAAGTACAACGGCAAGACCTGGCGCAACGCTTCCTATACACACTCGGGCGGCGTGACGACTGAGTACTTCACCGACGTTGACGGCGGCAGCGTGTACGTGCGCATCGACAATGTCGAAGAGCACAAGGACGCCGTCGAGACCATGATGAAGTCCCTGGAGTTTGCCGATGATATCGCCAAGGCCAAGACCGAGGCCATGGACGTCAAGCTCGACGATATCGAGATCAAGCGCTAAGCGACTCGCGAGCGTAACGGGAAACACGAGCGCAGTGCAAACAAGCGACGGTGCCCCAGCGTTTCGTACTAAGGGAGGATCGGCTCGCCGGCCCTCCCTTTCTTATGCCGATAGCCGGCGAACGCGAGGGTGCCGGACGGCAAAACCACCCCCAGCGCGGTAGCAACACAAATAGACAAGCGCCCCAACGCGTCCGCCCGCCGATTAATAGCACCGCGCAGACAATTAAGCCAACACGTTTAGACATCCGGGCAGTATAGTGACCAAAACGAGCGCATAACCGCACCCCGCGAATGGAGGAGTTATGACCGAACACCACGCCATCAGTCGTCGAGCATTTACGCTGGGCCTAGGACTCGCAGCATTGTCGCCATTTGCAAGCCTGCCCGAAACCGCGGCGCTGGGCCTTCCCGTGCGCGCGGCATTTGCAGAAGACACGCCCATACCGGCGGCCACCCTCGACAAGTTCGTCATTCGCCTTCGCCCCGCGGGCTATTTTCGCACCGCGAGCGTCAACCAAGACGGCAACGTTCGCGGCAACGTCTGCCACCTGTTTAATGACGGCACGTCCAGCAAACTCATCCTTGAACACGTAGTGACCGATGCAGATAATACAAATTGGTATGCCATCCGCACCTTACTCAATTTCGAAGAGCATAAAAAGACGGGCTACAGCATTTGGTCGGTCGACGGCGACTCGGACAAAGATGGAAAGGTCATCCACGTATGGAGTGGCGAGTATGACGACAAGCCCAGCCGCGCTTTTGCGTTTAAACGCCAGTCAAACGGAACCTATATCATCCGAGACCGGACGGTCGAGAAAGAAACCGAGAAAAAAGACATTAAGTACCTGGCAATAGAATCGGACGGCAAAGACCAGGACAGCAATAAGATCTGCCATAAGAGTAAGAGCATTCCGTGGGAGCTCGAACTTATCGGTTACGATATGAAAAAGAACGATGCCACGGTTAGCAGCCTCGACTGGATCACGTACAGCAGCTACGTCGACGGGCCCTGTTGGATGAAATACGTCGACAACAGCAAGTTCCTCGACGAACTGAGCATCCCGGGCACGCACGATTCGGGCACCTGCAGCGTGGACAATGACACCGAGCCCCAATCCTCCCAAGCAAAATGCCAGCAGGATTACATCCCCACGCAGTTGCTCGAAGGCATTCGCTACTTTGATATCCGACTTGGAAAGAACGACGAGAACGGCGACCCCGGCATCGACCACGGAGCTTGTTACCTGCTCAAAAAAGACGGGAACTTTATGCATCTCTCCGATGTCATCGGGTACTTCAATACGTTTTTGAGCGAAAACCCGACAGAAGCGCTCATCATGCTCGTGTCGCGGGGCAATGGCGAGGCTACCAACGAAAGCCTCACGACGGCCTTTGGCAAGGTTTTGGATGAGAACCCCGACCTGTTCTACACATCGAGTCGCATCCCCACGCTGGGCGAGGTGCGCGGAAAGATCGTCCTGCTGCGTCGGTTTGGGCTCGCCGGCAACAGCGTAAGCAGCCACACATGGGGCCTCGACCTCACCCAATGGGACGACAAAATCGCAGCACACACCGACAGCACCTCTATGTGTCTCGTTCGAGACGAGCGGGGCTTTGAAGCCGTGGGGAAAACGGGTGACGAAGAGCCCTATTGCACCAAGGTATACGCCCAGGACCATTACGAATGCACAGGAACCGACAAAATCGGCTGGGTCGATATGGCGCTGCAGGAGACAACCAAGCTCGCCCGCATCATGGTGGACGTCGAGGACAATGACGGGGCCAAGGTAAAGGTCCTGGAGCACAGCTGGTGTATCAACTACACCAGCTGCACGAACTACAAGCAAGGAAGCAATCCTTTTACCGCAGCACGAGTGGTCAACGAGCATCTATACAAGAGCCAGTATATAAACAGCACCGGAAATGAGAGCACAAAGGAGGACTGCCTCAAGCACATTGGCATCATTGCGTCCGACTTTGTTGATGCGGCACTGGCCCGAAGCATCTACCAGCGCAATTACGATGCGAAGCACAAGCAGACCGTTTCGTACTACCTCCCGACCCGTATGCGCATGACATACGGCGACTCGTTGAGCGATGCCTCGCTCCAGGATGGAAAGACCGTTGGCGAGGGTCGTTTCCGCCTTGTCGACAGCAGTAACGTACTCAGCGTGGCGGCTTCGGGCAACACGTTTGCTATCGAATACGTGGATGTCGACGCCCTGGGCAACGAGACCGTTACGGAACTGCAGGGTTCCGTGCCCATCGATATCGACCCGCGCGCACTGACGCCCCACTTTGAAGGGCTCGAGGGCCTTAAGGCCGGCGAGGACGTGCGCGCAAAGATCGCGGCGCCGCTCGAGGGCAAGCTCGAAGGCGATGCCTGCACCGCCCAGCTCGAGTTTATGCACGATGCAAACGGTGTGCCGGGCACGGCAATGGCCGAAGGCGAGGCATTTACCGCAGGGACGTACTGGGTGCGCGCGAAAGGCCTTTTGGGCGACGCGGCGCAGAACTACGAGCTTGCCACCGACGGAGCCGCAAGCTTTACTGTGGCGGCTTCGGGCGACGCGGGCGGTGCAGGCAACACCGGCACCGGCACCAACGCGGGCAGCGCCGACAAGAACGGCAAGGGCAACAAGAGCAAGGGATCGGGCGGAAAACTCGCCGGCACGGGCGACGGCTCTGGCATTGCCGCCGGGCTCGCTGCCGCCGCCGTGGCGACAACGGTCGCCGGCGCGGCAATGCTTGCCAACGATCGCGAAGACAGCGAAGGCGCTAGCGAATAGGCAAGCCGGCTTTCAGACGCATCGGCTCAATCAGGGGCGCAGAATACCGTTCTGCGCCCCTATTTTTGACATGAAGGAGTAGCAAAGTGTTGTTATCCATGCGTGTCACTCCCGCGGGGTTCGCTAAAACTGCCTCTATGGCCACATTTTAGTCACCGCAAGGCTCCGATGCGAAGGTGCCAGACAGCACAGCAATTCGTGTCCGCGCGAGACTTTAAACTAAATGCGACAAAGATGCATTCCACAAGAGGAGAGTGGGGCGACAGTGATGGGCGAACTGGTAAACCGTGGAGAATCGGCAATCGTGCCAGAAGTTTTTTACAAGCAGGTTTCCTCGATTCTCAACGCCGCTCGCGACAAGGCCTATACCGCCGTTAACTTTGCGATGGTTGAGGCGTATTGGGAGATCGGCAAGAGCATTGTTGACGAGCAGGGCGGAGAGGAGCGCGCAGCATATGGAGAGGCATTGATGGCAGGCCTCTCCAGAAGGCTTACCGCGGATTTCGGAAGAGGCTTTGGCATCGCAAACCTTCGCAATATGCGTCAGTTCTTTCTTGCGTTTCCAATTCGCGACGCACTGCGTAGCGAATTGAGCTGGACTCATTACCGCAGGTTGATGCGCATTCCCGACCCTGATGCTCGCGCCTGGTACATGAACGAATGCGCCGATTCTCGTTGGAGCACACGTCAGCTCGAGCGCCAAATCAACACCACGTTCCGCGAGCGCCTGCTTGTCAGCAAGGACAAGGAGGCCGTCACCCAGGAAATCCAAAAGAGCGCCCCGGCTCGTCGCCCCGAGGATATCATCCGCGACCCATATGTACTGAGTTTTTAGGTTTCTCGGACGATACTGCGTTTCGCGAGAGCGATCTAGAGCAGGCGCTCATCACGCATCTTCAGAAGTTCCTGCTGGAGCTTGGCCGTGGTTTCGCTTTCGAGGCGCGCCAAAAGCGCATCACCTTTGATGGGCGCCATTTCTATATTGACCTTGTGTTTTACAAATATCTGATGCGCTGCTTCGTGCTCATCGACCTTAAGACCGATGACCTTACGCATCAGGACCTGGGCCAGATGCAAATGTATGTGAACTACTACATGCGCGAGCTCATGAACGAAGGCGACAATCCGCCTATAGGCATCGTGCTCTGCGCGGACAAAAGCGACTCGATTGTCGAGTACACGCTGCCCGAAAACAACGACCAAGTGTTTGCCGCCAAATACCTGCCGTATCTTCCAAGCAAGGAAGAGCTGGCGCGCGAGCTGAGTGCCGAGTACCGCGCCATCAACGAAGCGACTAATGGCGAAGCGCAAGGGTAGCAGCACGTTGCGACCGATGCCCCCGACGGCGTTTCATATCCCCCGACACAAGAGGAGCGCTCCATGACAGACAGACCGAAAACAACACTGCGCGACTGCATCTATGGACTTGCCGTCGGCGACGCGCTGGGCGTTCCTTACGAGTTCAGGCCCCGCGGCACGTTCGAATGCGCCGACATGATCGGCTACGGCACGCATGGGCAGCCCGCCGGCACCTGGAGCGACGACACATCTATGACGCTTGCTACCTGCGACTCGATTAGGGAGCTCGGGCACATCGACACTGCGGACATGCGCGACAAGTTCGTAAGTTGGATTGCCCGTGGCGAGTATACGATCGACGGCGTTTTCGATTACGGCGGCACGACCGCCCGCGCCTTGCACACCGGCAAAGGAGGCTCCGGCGAGCGCGACAACGGCAACGGTTCGCTCATGCGCATCGCGCCCCTGGCGTTTGTCGACGCGACCGACGACGAGGTCAGCAAGGTCTCCGCGATTACGCACGCCCACAGAACGTCGACCGGTGCATGCGTCATATTTGTCGAGCTGATGAGAGATGTGATGAACGACGTGCTCCCCTCGTGGGCACTCCATCTGAAAGGCGTGCCTGAGCAGGAGATCAGGTCAGGTGGCTTCGTGCGCGACACGCTTAAGGCAGCCACCTGGTGTTTCGTCAACACTAGCAGCTACGAAGATTGCGTGCTTGCCGCCGTCAACCTAGGCGACGACACCGACACCACCGCAGCCGTCGCCGGCGCCCTCGCAGGCACGGCATACGGTCTCAAAGCCATCCCGCAGGAGTGGGTCGACACCCTGCGCGGTAAAGAGTTGATAGAACGGTGTTTGTTTTAGGACGCGTCTTCAACGAAGACAATGACAGTCAACGCAAATGATTAGGGGACCGCACAAATGAGGATTACAGAATGCGCCGTCATAGGTCCGTTCGTCACGGAGCAAAGCACCATGGGACCGTACACCGTGTTGATATTCGAATCCACGCTGCCGCAGAAAAGGGCCGGTTGCAGCCGGCCCTTTAGACGATAATACCTGCGTTGCCCGCGCTTCCGAAGTGTGACTAGCTGAGGAGCGGGTTCCGCGGCACAGTTTGATTTTACTCAGTGGAAAGGCTCTTTTGCAGTCGTCCCACCGTTTATTTACATCTACCACGACGGGCAGCTCGCACTACTGCGCACTGTCCCGCACCACTCCCCTACTTACCAAATATCGCGCCAAACAAACCCTTGCGTTTGGGCTTTTCCTCTCGGTAGGAACCCTCGGCTGCGGCTGCAACCTGCCGCGGCTGTTCGCCGCCTCCGCGGCGTACGATCTGGTATAGGAACGGTGATTTAACGTATTTGACCTCGATGGGCGTGGCGTGCACGGTGCTTTCGCTCGACAGCATCACGTTGGGATTGAGCGGTGCCACCACATGCGTCTCGCGCTTGTCGCTAAACACCACCGCGGCCGCGCGACCCGTCTGACCGTTTACGGCGATGCGCACCTGCTCGCCGTCGCGGCTATCCGACGCCGGACGATCGACAAAGTAGACCGGTACCATCACCAGGCCGTCCTTATGTTTGCGGGCCTTGCGCGCCCAGGCGCGGATGCTCTTTTTATTGAGCCCCAGCACCGCCTCGGCATCGTTGCCGGCGATATCCAGCGCCAGCTTATCAATGACCACCTGGTCCTTGGTAGACGCATCGACGGAGACAACGCGAAAGTCACCTTCCTGCATAGCGGGATCGAACGGTCCCACCTTGCCAAAGTCCCACGGCTCCAAAATGCCCATAAGGCGAACGTCCAGGTAGTTTGCCCGCGGATACGCCCAGTCGAGCACCTCGTAGTACACCAAGGTCTCCTTGCTCAGGCCCTTGCCCGGGAAGGACGCCATCATGCGCAGGTCCGCCAGCGCCATGGGGAAATAGAAGAGCATCATGTCATTTTGGATCGCGACTTCCACGTCGTGCCCGGCAAAAGCGTCCGGGTACTGGCGCACCAGCTGCAGCGCGTTGGCACGTGCCTGCTGCGGCGATATCTCACAGGGGACGCCCTGTTCGGGAACGTATTCGGCGCCCACGCCCAAGGTCAGGCGCTTACTAAACGTGCCGGGCTTGAGCAGGTCGGCCACGCCAATCTTGTTGCCGCAGGACGGGCACTCAAACACGCGCTGGGTCGATGACCCCTCAAAGGACGCGCCGCAGAAGGGGCAGGGAATGCTCACGTGCGTCGCCTCTTGGAACTCCTGCGCCGTGCCGCGGTCCTCCCACAGCAGGTGCTCAAGAACCGACTGATTGCGCCAGTACGAATTGAAGAAATACCAGTCCGGGTCCTCTGGGCGCTCGAGCTGCGAGACGTGTGTGAGCTTGAGCAGCCCATCAACCACCGTCAACGGCGTATGACGAATGCCCAGGGCGCTCTTGGGCTCCCCGGCGTCCGCTTGCCACGGAATAACCGTTTCGCAATAGGCGCACTCAAAGCTGCGCTTTGCCTGATGAGAATACATGGGGCCGCCGCAGTTTTGGCATTTAATGGCAAACATCTCGTCCATGGAAACGTCCTCCTTTGCACAGGGCTGTCGACATTAAGTATGTCAAGCAAATCGGCACGTGCCCATACCCATGTGGCCCAAAATGGAGCACTCGGTCGAACGGGAAGGCGCAGTGAACTCGAACGCGCGCGGGCAGTCGCCCCCTCCGCCTCGCGCCCGTTAGCGCCGGCAGACCATTGCTGCATTTTCTGAGCATCGGTACACGTTGCGTCTGCGCGAGCTACACTATCCCCTTAATGAGAATGCGAGGAGATACGCCATGCTATTTGTGAATCGGCTGGTACATACGCTTGTTCCCGGCAGCGAAAGCGAGCCGGTCGATACCTCCTGCCGCACCAACGCGGGTTTTGCCGCAAGCCTCATCTGCATCGGCCTCAACATCACGCTGTGCCTGGCCAAGGGCATAGCCGGTCTGTTCGCGGGCTCCGTCTCGCTTATCGCCGATGCCTTCAACAACCTTTCCGACGCCTCGAGCAACATCGTGAGCCTGCTCGGATTCCGCCTTGCCAGCCGCCCGGCCGACGAGGGGCACCCCTATGGCCACGGCCGCTACGAGTACCTGGCGGGGCTGTTTGTCGCCGTTCTCGTTTGCGCCGTCGGCATCAACCTGATCTTGGAGTCGGTCACCAAGATCATCAAGCCCTCCCCCACCGCGTATTCGGCGCTCTCCATGGCAGCCCTTGTCCTGTCCATGCTCGTCAAGTTTTGGATGGCGGCATTCAACCGCACGCTGGGCAACCGCATCGACTCGGAGACGCTCATCGCCACGGCGCAGGATTCCAAAAACGACGTCATTGCCTCGGCCTCGGTCCTGGCCGCAGCGCTTATTTCGCAGACGACCGGCTTTGACCTCGATGGCTGGGCAGGCCTGGGCGTGGGCATCTTCATCTGCATCAGCGGCATGGGCCTGGTGCGCGACGCCATCAGCCCGCTGTTGGGGCAAGCGCCCGACCCCAAGCTCGTCCAGGCAATCCGCGACAAGATCATGTCGTATCCGCAGGTCCTAGGCACGCACGACCTGATGGTGCACGACTACGGCCCCGGCCGCCAGTTTGCCAGCGCACACGTGGAAATGCCCGGCGAGGGCGATGCGTTTGAGCACCATGAGATTCTGGACACCATCGAGCACGATATCAAACGGCAGATGGGCATCGGCATCACGCTGCACTGCGACCCCATCGCCACTACCGGCGACGACCTGCGCGGCTGGGTCAAGCGCGGCATAGCGCAAATCGACCCCACGCTCTCCATCCATGACCTGCACGAGCACGACGGGTTCGTTTCGTTTGACCTGGTGCGTCCCGACGGCTTTGACATATCCGACGAGGAGCTGCTGGAGCTCGTCACGCGCATCGTGCACGAGCGCCGGCCCGATGCCTCGTGCGTCGTCACATTTGACTCGGGCTTCAGCTCGCCCGACCGTCCGGCCGAGCAGCTGTAATCGACAGCAAAACGGGACGCAGGACCGCCGACCAACGCGCCTACGCGCCCGGTCACGCGATCCTGCGTCCCGTTTTTGTTTGAACCGCTAAGGCTCTAGCCGCTCGGCCGCTAGTTCCCCTGCGCGCCCGAAATGCCGTTTTGCAGGGCACCCCAGGCGTTCGTTGCCATATCGCCCAGGTTCTGTGCGGTATCGCCGAGATTCTGAGCCGTGTCACCCAGCTCTTGGGCCTTATCCCCCAACTCCTGTGCCTTGTTGCTCAGGTCCTCCAGCGTGTTGGAGCTCGAGCTGTCCGCGCCGCCCTGGTCGCCGGACGCGTTGCCCGACGAGCTGTCCTTGCGCGTGAGCTGAATCTCGAGGTTACCGTTGTCGTTATAGTAGGCAGACGTCACGACCCAGTTGGCATCGACAACGGGCGTCGAGCCGTCATCGGTCAGAATCACGGCATTCGAAAGATTGGCCCCGCGCGACTTGAGGAGCTTCTTGGCGTTGGACCAGTACTGACCCGGGATATCGCTCAAATCGACGATGCCGGACTGGGTAGTCTCGGTCTGCTCGGCCGTGGTATCAGTCGTGGCGCCCCGCTTGTTGAGCATGCCCGACACGATGGCAAACACAACCGACAGGGCAAAGAAGATCGCCAGAACGATCAGGATTTTCTTGATCACGCTCGACGAACGCGAAGGCTTCTTCTCCTCGTCCTCGCCATACTGAGGGATGGACTTGGGATACTCACGATACGGCTCGCGCGCATATCGGTCGCGCGACTCGTAGCGCGGCTGTGCCGTGCGCGGCATATATGTCGTCTGCTGAGGCTGCGGAATGGGATTTTGCAGCAGGTCATCATAAGGGTCTGCCGCCGCGTTGCCGTAGGGACTCTGCGACGAGACACCATACGGGTCCTGCGCTGCGTTTCCGTAATTCACAACGCGCGTGGGATCGGCCGACACCTGCGTCGTATCGGGGGCAGCGTAGCCGGGATTCGGCACGACGCGGGTCTCATCGGCGCCATTGCCCGTCCGCGGGGAGCCGTAGCCACCCATTACGGTCGTCTTGTCCTGGTCCATGCAACGATTCCTTTCCGTCGCCCGTAAGCATCAAGTTATCCATGCATTCTACCCGCGCAAAAGCCTATGATGGGCAAAGCCCGCCGGTATCTACAAGACAAGCGCGGCCGACGGTCACAAGCGAATCGAGGAACGTCATGGCAAAAAGCAAGCTCATCAAAGACACAACGCGCGCCGAACGCGAGGAGATCATTAAGCTGGCACTCGCGGGCTGCGGTAACGGCAGCTGCGACAACTGCGGCAGTTGCAGCTTGGGAGCAGGCGACCCGTACGGCACCTACCAGCCCTACATTGACGGCGAGATGGAAATCGCCGATATCAACATGATGGTCGCCGAGCGCAACGCCAAACTCTTCGGCCTCCAGCGCGGCTAATGATCCCTTCTTGGGCTGTGCACCAAAAAATGCGCCCATCTACTACGTTTAACCCAAGGGTGCCAACCATAGCCATATTTGTGTTAACAAAACCGCAGGTAAACGGCTTGCCGCATTGTTAAAAAACGCTCCATGGTCGGTCCAACCCTGGTAAACGTAGTAGATGGGCGCTTTTCGTGGCGCGGCTGGCCCAGATTGCTTGTTTCGGAGCCAATTTGCATCAAAAAGTCCCCGGCGGCGCTGCGTTTTGCGTCACCGGGGACTGTTCAATTTATCCCTCGCGGTCCACCTTACTCATTGGGTACGTACGTAGCCCTGGCTCGCTCGGGCGTTACATCCTGGCCGCAGGAATAGCTCGAGTCGAAGGCGTGCGCCACCAAGTCGTGCGTATCCCATGCCATGCAGTCAAACTCGCCAGTATCGAGGACGATGATATAGCCCTTGCCGTCGTAGTAGAAATGATCCTCGGTGTAGTTATCGTCATCGTCGATGTTGTCTTCGGACACAGAGTCCATATCCGGCTTTGCCGTCTTAATTGCCTGCTTGGCCTCACTCTTGAGGGTATCGAACGAGAGCCCGTGCTGCACAAGCGAGTCCTCGAGCGAAACCTGCTCACCCGTCTTGAGGTTGTAGAACGCCGACCTCGTCATTTGCACCGATCGATACGGAGGTTGATAGCTGCGTGTAAACGTACGCACGCAGGCGATATCACCGTCGATCGAGACGATCTCGGCGGTATACATCATGGTCACGCGGCTGTCCTCGTCATCCATCGAGGCCTGCTTGCTCGCATCGAGCGTGTCCGCAACGAGCTGGACCATATCCTTGTTGAACTTGGCGACACCCACGCCCTGGCCCTTAACCTGAGGATAGGTCCACGTAGCCGAAATCTGGCACGTATCATCGGGGGACGGATCCAGCGGGCCTTCGCCAACTGCAGCCGTAAAGTTGACGTCCTGCGTGGCAGAGACGGCCTCGTAGCTCGCCTGCATATCGTCGCCGGCGTCCTTCGACTTCAACTGCTCCAGCGTCGTGGCCACCGTTGCGATAGTTTCGTTTATCGAGTCCTTATCGGAAAATAACACGCCATAAACGCCAGAAAAGCCAGAGTTGAATTCCCTCAGAGGAATAAGGTCTGTCATTGCCTTGAATGATTGACCATCATACCCGATGAATTTAACTTGGTATTCATGAGCAGAAGGGCCACTTTCGCCAGAGACGTCGCTTTGTTTAATTTCCGCTCCATGGTCAAACCACTGCACAAATCCAATCTTACCCGCATATTCAGTAGGACCGAAAGTCACACACGCCTGCTGAGTGCCCACAACCACCTCAGGCGTGTAGACCTTCTCAATCTCGCCGTTCCTATACGCCCAGACCTCAAGATTCGCAGAGGCAGCCTTGTCCTCAAAATCAACCGGCTCATCGGAATACTCTATCAGCAGCTCGTCTTGGCCGTCACCATCAAAGTCAACAAGTTTGGCGTAAGCAACACCCTGGGCTCCATACGCATATTCATCGAACCCGACAGCCTCGCCCTCGCCGTACTTTTTCTGGTACTCGAGAATCTTATCGGTGAACAGCTCGTTTGCCGTCTTGACCGCCGCCTTGGCAGAGGCTTTGGCCTCCTTCTTGGACTGCGTGAGCTCGACGTTCTTGGGGGCGTCCGAGCCCTCCTTGGCGTAGTCGACCTTCATGGTGGTCGTGCTCTTCTTTTTGCCCTTGCCCGAGGTGATGGTCATCTGGTACTTCTGGTCGGGCAGTTCGCCAAAGTCCTCCATGGTAAAGCCGTCCTCGCCATCAACCTTGATGGTGTAGCTCTTGCCCTTGCCATTCGCGGGCGCCAGCTCGACGGTATAGCTCTTGAGCTTTTTACCCTTGCTGTTCTTGGGCAGCACTTTAGTCTCGCACGCGCAGACAACGTAGCCCTTGCCGCCCGAAGTCACCTCGGACGACGAGCCGATGCGCGGCACGACGACGATTGCCGCTACGATGGCGACAACGGCAACACCGCCGATAACGGCAGCGACGATACGGCCCCTGTGCTTGGGCTTCTTGGGCTGCGGCGTCGGAACAAACGGCTGAGCGGCCTCGGCAGGCTCGGTCATAGGCTCCTCATAACGAGGCTGCGCCGCCATATGAACCGGGGCACCCTGAGGAGCTTGCTGTCCCACAGGAGCGGACGACGGCGCATCCCCTACCGGAAACGCCACAGGCTCCGCCTGGTCCTCAACTCCGCCCACGCGAGCGCCGCAGCTCGTGCAAAACGTGGAGCCATCGGGTATCTGAGCTCCGCACTTGGTGCAATACATCGCATCTCCCGTCTCTCGTCGCAGCCGCAATGCGCCCGCGCAGTTCTTCCAACTACACCGTACGGGAGAAATCACGATTCTTGTTGCGCAACATTGCCGCCGCAAAAAATGATCCCTTGGGGACGGAGGAAAAAGCCCCGCCGGGCCTTGGTAGGCGCGGCGGGGCGGACAAGCGGCTATGAGTAGCAGGCTTAGAACAGGCCGGTGATATTGCCGTCGTTGTCGACATCGATGTTCTCTGCCGCGGGAACCTTGGGCAGGCCAGGCATGGTCAGAACGCTGCCGGTCAGCGCGACCACAAAGTGGGCACCGGCGGAAACCTTGAGCTCGCGCACGGTGATGCGGAAGCCCTCGGGAGCGCCCAGCGCCTTGGCGTTGTCGCTAAAGCTGTACTGCGTCTTGGCCACGCACACCGGCAGGTTGCCAAAGCCGTTCTCGCGCAGCTCGGCGAGCTGGCGCTTGGCAGCCGGCGTAAAGTCGACACCGTCGGCGCGGTAGACCTTGGTAGCAACGGCCTCGAGGGCGTCGGCCACATCGGCGCCATCCTCGTAGGCAAACTTGAGCTCGCTCGGCTGCTCGATCAGGCGCATGACCTCATCGGCCAGGTCGAGCGCGCCCTCGCCGCCCTTGGCCCAGACCTCGGACAGTTTAACGTTGACACCGAGCTTCTGGCACTCGGACTCGATAAGGGCAAGCTCTGCCTCGGTGTCCGTCGGGAAGCGGTTAATGGCGACCACGCAGGGCAGACCGTAGACATTCTGAATGTTGTCGACGTGGCGCAGCAGGTTGGGCATGCCGGCCTTGAGAGCCTCGAGGTTCTCCTCATTGAGGTCAGCCTTGGCGACACCGCCGTTGTACTTAAGCGCGCGGGCAGTGGCGACGACCACGACAGCGCTGGGGCGAACGCCCGTCATGCGGCACTTGATGTCGAGGAACTTCTCGGCACCCAGGTCGGCGCCGAAACCGGCCTCGGTAATCGCGACGTCGCCAAAGCGCATGGCCATACGCGTGGCCATGATGGAGTTGCAGCCGTGGGCAATATTGGCGAAGGGACCGCCGTGGACAAACGCAGGCGTGCCCTCGAGCGTCTGCACCAGGTTGGGCTTGAGCGCGTCCTTGAGCAGGGCCGCCATGGCACCCTGAGCCTTAAGGTCACGGGCGCGGACGGGCTCGCCGGCAAAGCTGTAGCCGACAACAATCTCGCCCAGACGCTCCTTGAGATCATTGATGCTCGTGGACAGGCACAGGATTGCCATGACCTCGGAGGCAACAGTGATGTCGAAGCCATCCTCGCGCGGCACTCCCTGGGCCTTGCCGCCAATGCCGTCGATAACATGGCGCAGCTGACGGTCGTTCATGTCGACAACGCGCTTCCAGGTGATGCGCTTAGCGTCGATGCCGAGCTGGTTGCCCTGCTGAATATGGTTGTCGAGCATGGCTGCCAGCAGGTTGTTGGCGGCACCGATGGCATGGAAGTCGCCGGTAAAGTGCAGGTTGATGTCCTCCATGGGGATGACCTGGGCCCAACCGCCACCGGCGGCACCGCCCTTCACGCCAAACACGGGGCCGAGCGAAGGCTCGCGCAGGGCCACGGCGCTCTTGACGCCGCGACGACGCAGGCCGTCGGCCAGGCCGATGGTCGTGGTGGTCTTGCCCTCGCCTGCGGGCGTGGGATTGATAGCGGTCACGAGGACAAGCTTGGCCTGGTGATCAGTTGGCTCGTTGAGCAGGGAATAGTCGACCTTTGCCTTGTCAAAGCCGTACGGAATCAGATGCTTAACGTCGACGCCGGCGTTCTTGGCCACATCGGTAATAGGCAGCGGCGTAACAGAACGTGCGATTTCGATGTCAGTAGACATGGGCGGTCCTTTCGTTACCGAATGAGAAAAAGACCAATCCAGCATAGCACGCGCACGCAATAGTAAAACGCCCGTAACCGACGAACGGCGATATGTTTACCCGATGCCCAGCGATAGCCTACAGATGCGCTAAAACAAGCCCATTCCTACAGGGTCGGCTCGATACCCAAATGCTCGAATGTGCGAAGCGTTGCCTGGCGGCCCTGGGGCGTGCGAATCATCAAGCCGCACTGCAGCAGATAAGGCTCATAGACATCCTCGAGCGTTCCCGGATCCTCGCCCACCGCGCTGGCAAGCGTCGTCAGACCCACGGCACGGCCGGAGAACGTCTTGGCGAGTGTCTCCAAAATGCGAATATCCATCCAGTCCAGACCAAGCTCGTCGATCTCGAAAAACTCGAGTGCCTGACGGCAGATATCGAGCTCGATGGGGCCGTTGCCGCGCACCTGCGCGTAGTCGCGCACGCGCTTGAGCAGACGGTTGGCAAGACGCGGCGTACCGCGCGAACGCGAGCCGATCTCGAGCGCACTGGGATGGTCGATCGTCACACCCAGAATGGTCGCCGAGCGTGTCACAATCTGGGCGAGCTCCTCAACGGTGTAGTAATCCAGACGATACGAAATGCCAAAACGGTCGCGTAGCGGGCCGGTCAACATGCCCGAGCGAGTCGTTGCCGCCACCAGCGTGAACTTGGGGATATCCAGGCGAATCGAGCGTGCAGCCGGACCCTTGCCGATCACAATATCGAGGGCAAAGTCCTCCATCGCAGGATACAGGACCTCCTCGACCGAGCGGTTGAGGCGGTGGATCTCGTCGATAAACAGCACGTCGCCCGGTTGCAGGTTGGTAAGGATGGCAGCCAGGTCGCCGGTGCGCGCGATGGCCGGACCGCTCGTCGTCTTAATCTGAGCGCCCAGCTCGTTGGCGATAACCGTAGCCAGCGTGGTCTTGCCCAGACCCGGAGGGCCCGAGAAGATCACGTGGTCGAGCGTCTCGCCGCGGCTTTGCGCCGCCTCGATGAGCACGCGAAGGCTCTGCTTGATATGTTCCTGACCGCAGTAGTCATCCAAGCGTTGGGGACGCAGGGTACGGTCGACATCGAGGTCCTCGGGCGTCAGCTCCGAGCCCACCATGCGCTCGCCATGCGCCATGGATGCCGCCGGCGAGTTGCCGGGCGTCGCCCACAGGTCCTGAGAGTCATCGGCTTCCCACATCACGCATCCATTCCGAGTCGCTTAAGCGCCGCGCCGAGCAGATCCTCGACACGCATATTCTGCCCATCATACCCGCTCAGGGCAACATCGGTCTCCTGCGGGCTAAAGCCCATGGAAAGGAGCGCCGCACGAGCGTCATCGATCGCCGAGGGAGCGGCGGCGGGAACCGGCATCGCAACCTGTCCGGGAATCACGTCGACCGGCACAAAGCCCTTATCCTTGGCAAAGGTGCTCTTGAGTTCCAAGATGAGACGCTGCGCTGTCTTTTTGCCCACACCGGGCACCTTGGCCATGCCCTTGTCATCCTCGGCCATTACCAGGGAATACAGTTGCCCCACGGTATAGGTGGAGAGCACGGCGAGCGCCAGGCGCGGACCGACACCCGACACGGACACGAGCCGATCGAACATCGTGCGCTCGTCCTTGGAGGCAAAACCAAAGAGCGTCATGGCGTCCTCACGCACCTGCATGCGCGTGTAGAGGCGAACCTCGCCGCCGGGCGTAGGCAGCGTAGCGGCAGTGCTGCCCGAGATGCCGAGCTCAAAGCCCACGCCCGACACATCGACGACGGCCGAGCTCATCGTGGCCTCGACAAGCGTTCCATGGAGCTGGGAGATCATCAGTATCCGGTTCCTCTCTGTTGATAGAACTCGCCGCCGGTAAGCGCCCGGGTGCGGCTGAGGTTTACGTGGCAGATGGCGCAAGCCAGGGCATCGGCGGCATGGTCGGGATGCGGGTCGTGGTCGAGCTGCGTGAGCGTACGAACCATATACGCGACCTGCCGCTTATCTGCAGCACCGGTGCCCACCACAGCTTGCTTGATCTGCATGGGCGTGTACTCGCCAATCTCGAGCGCGCATTCCGAAAGCGCCACGAGTGCAGCGCCGCGGGCATGCGCCGTCGGGATGGCCGAGCGAACGTTGGCTCCAAAGTAAATGCTCTCGACGGCAGCGGTATCGGGACGGTAGCGCTCGACGACACCTTTGAGGTCGCGGGCGATATGCGACAGGCGCACCGCGAGCGGACTGCCCGCGCTGGTCTCGATACAACCGTAGGCACGGCAGCGAACCTCTCCGCGCCGTTCCTCGATAATCCCCCACCCCGTATGGGCCAAACCGGGGTCGATACCCAAAATGACCAAGCCAACCTCCCCTCGTCTTTTGCCAAGCACAAGGCAAGGCCCCGCGCATCATTCACGAACGTCTGTTCTAGAATAACACAACGGGGCCAAGACGCTTAGTTGAAGTATCGGGGTTGGGAGCGAATCCCATCCCTTAGTTAGTTTTGGCTGAAGAATGGGAACTGCCTCGGATCAACCGGCGGATGCGGCATCGGTCCGCCCTGGGGCCCACCCTGCGGGCCACCCTGGCCGCCCATCATCTTATCGATGGCGTCCTGGACCTCGCCCTCAAACTTTTTCATGCCCTCGTGCAGGCGGCGCTGGCCGTCCTCGGAGCGCAGCTCCTCCATCTGCTCGGGCGAAATACCCAGCAGCTCGCCCAAAATGCCCATCATCTCGCCACGCATGCGATCGCTTGTATCCTCGTCGGCAAAGCGGCGCACCTCAGCGCGCGCCAACGAATCGACCGTCATGCGCTCCTTGCCGCTCAGCCCCAGGTCGGACCACGCGAGCATGTACGGCCAGGCGCGCTCGACAAACGAACGGGCCGAGACGATCGGCGCCGCCGGCAGCTGGCGGCGAGCCGCCTCTCCCTGGCGCACGAGCATCAGCAGCAACGAACACGCCTCGGGCTTGCCGGTGGCCATCGGGATGTCGTCGAACGGGCGATTGCGGTCCACGTGCGACTCGAGCGCACCATCGACCTCGCCCGGCTCGAGCCCGCCGAGCAGCTGTGCCGCGCGATCGAGCATATCGACCGGACCGGCGAGCGTCGAGAGCGCCCGCGCCAACACGCGCTCCATACAATCCTCCACCGCGTTGAGCGTCACGAGCTCTTGGGGCACCACGGCCGAGGCACGGTTGCGCACGCGCGCCACAAACTCGAGGGTCGACAGGTATACGTCGCCAAAGGGCGCGTAATCGCCCTGGTAGCCACCGCAAAGCGCCGGTGCCGCCAACGCGTACTCGGTCTTGGAAAGCGGGCTCAGAGCCAGAGCGCCCAGCTCGAGCGCCGTATCCTCGAGCATCAGACCCCGTGCACGCGAACGCAGGCGCTCGGCGTCGCCCGCCGACACATCGCGGTCGAGCACACGCGCGGCATCCGGCGCATCGCGCTCAACCGTGCGAATATGCAGGCGCTCGGCAATCGCGCGGACGGCGGCACAGCGAGCAGCCTCGGCCTCCTCCTGCGCCGGCGTAAAGATGCGGTTGCGTCCCAGCACCAGGCCGACCACATTACGCGGACCCAGGGCGTCAACGGCAAGCGCCGCCAGCAGGGACGACGGCAGATCGCCCTCGAGCGCCACCACGGCGCGCGACGTACCGCGGGCGCGGGCATTATCGCGAACGGCGAGCACCAGCGCCTGCCACAACCACTCCTCGGAACGAAACTCGGGCAGCTCGTGATCCTCCAAGGCATCGAGCATCACACCGCGCTGGATCTCCTGAACCAGTAGGCTCTCCTCAAAACACGGCGATTGGGCCACCACGCGGCCGCAGTCGTCGAGCACAAACGAGCCGCCGGTATACACCGACTCGTCGTACGCACCGACCGGCGCCATGCAGGCAAACCACACGCTGCGCTTAGATGCGATCTTGCGGTAGGCTCCGCTGCGCACGGCGGCGATCGCAGCGGTCTCGCGGTCGGTCATATCAAACGCGTTGAACTGAAAATAGGCGATGAGGTCGACGCCGGTCGGCAGCATCTCGAGCTCGCGGTCCAAGTCGAAGATCACCGCGATGCGCACGCCGTCCACGTCGAACACCGGCGGCGCCCAACGCGCGTCGTTGTTCTCGCCACGCTGCAGGGCAATACTCGAACGGGCCGGCACAACATGACCGTCCTTGAGCATCATGTAGTCGAGCAGGGGCTGGCCCTCAAATGAAACCGCCGCGGGCACGATGCAGATCATATCGAGCTCTTGGATACGCTCGGCGACGCCGGTCAGACCCGTCAGCATGTCGTGCTCAAAGTCGGCAGCGCCCACCAGGCCGCCGGGCAAAGCTCCCATAAAGAGCGGAGCCGGCACGCACAGCACACGCCCACCGCGCTCGTGGGCCAGGCGCGCCTGGTCCTCGATGCGGCCGCAGATACCCTCAATATCACCCAGGCGCATATCGATCTGTGCAAGTGCGAGCTTCATGGCTCAGCCCTTTCCGTCGTAAACCATCGTTGTCGTAGTAAAAGCGCCGGCCGCATGATGCAGTCGGCGCTCGCATGTGCATATGCTAGCTATGATACCCCGAGCGGGGGCGCGCTCCTAGAACGTCGCGGACCACAGCCCGTGCAGGTTGCAGTAGGCATAGACGGTACCGGTCTTGGAACCGCCGGCAAAAAACGTCGCGGGCTTCATGCCGGGCTGGAGGTAGTGGACCTCCAGACGGCCCTCGGCCTCAAGGGCGATCCACTCGATGTAGTGCTCGGGCACCATAGGATGCTCGACCGAGCCCACGCGTGCGCGGATCACGTGACCGTCGCGTTCGCTCTCAACGACGGGCACGTGCTTCTCGTGCGCCGCGTCCTCGGTGTTCGCGGTCAGCTCCGTGCAGCCGGCAGGGGTTGCAACGTCGTTGCCAAGGGCGGCAATGAGCTTGCCGTCGGGGTCCTTAAAGAATTTCGCCATGATGTTCTCCTTTGCTGATGTGCCGGTGTTCTCGATGCTTCTTATGCCCAAAGGCAGGCGAACCATCCACGGCATGGCAAATGAACACATAACGAGCGAGACTAGCGCCCGTCGCCGCCGAGCAGCGCCAGAACATCCTCGCGGGTAAACAGCGCCGACGAGATGCCGTCGCCGCCGAGCACGCTATTGACCAGGTCGCGTTTGGACTCCTGCATCTGCATGATGCGCTCCTCGATCGTGTCCTTGGCGATGAGCTTGTACACGGTCACGGTATGTTGCTGGCCAATACGGTGCGCACGGTCGGTCGCCTGGTCCTGCGCGGCCACGTTCCACCACGGGTCGTAATGGATGACCACGTCGGCAGCCGTCAGGTTCAGGCCCACGCCACCCGCCTTGAGCGAAATCAAGAACACCGGCACCTCGCCCGCTTGGAACTGCGCGACCATCTTGGCGCGGCTCTCCTTAGACGAAGCGCCCGTGAGCTTAAGAAAGCCGATGTCCTCCTTGGCCAAGCGCTTGCCGATAATATCGAGCATGCCCGTAAACTGGCTGAACAGCAGAATGTGGTGCCCGCCGTCGAGCGCACCGTGCACGAGCTCCATACAAGCGTCGAGCTTGGCGCTCCCCGCCTTGTAGTCCTCGTAGTGCAGGTGTGGGTCACAGCAGATCTGGCGCAGTTTGGTGAGCTCGGCGAGCACCTTGAGCTTGTCTTTCTTAAACTCCCCAGCCTCGCGGTGCTGCACCTGCTGGGCGATGCGGTCTTGGTTTGCCAGGTAAAGCTTGCGCTGCTCGCCGGTGAGCTGTGCCATGACGGTGTCCTCGATCTTCTCGGGCAGGTCGGCCACCACGTCTTCCTTAACACGGCGCAGCACAAACGGCGACACGAGCGACTGTAGGCGAGCGGCGCTATCGCCCTCGGCATGCTCGACGGGGCTCTCAAAGCGCTTGGCAAACGACTCGCGCGTCCCCAAAAGGCCCGGCATCAAGAAGTCGAAGATGCTCCAGAGCTCGGACAGGCGGTTTTCGATGGGCGTGCCCGTCAGGGCAAAGCGCACGCCGGCCGGCAGGCGCTTGGCGGCGCGCGCCACCTGCGTGAGCGGGTTTTTAATGTACTGGGCCTCGTCGAGCACGACGCGGGCAAAGTCCTGCTCGGCATACTCGTCGATATCGCGGCGCATGAGGTCGTACGACGTCACGACCACGTTATGCTCGGCCACGCCGGCGATCTGCACGCGGCGTTGAGCCTTGGCGTCCACAATGGCGCACACGTCGAGCGAAGGCGCGAAGCGCTCCAGCTCGGCGGTCCAGTTGTACACAAGCGACGCGGGGCATACCACGAGCGTGGGCTTGGCGTCCCCCGCCTCCACGCGCGCCAGGATATGCGCGATCATCTGCAGGGTTTTGCCCAGGCCCATGTCGTCGGCCAAAATGCCGCCGAGGCCCAGGTGTTCGAGCGAGCCGAGCCACTGGTAGCCGTCGACCTGATAGCCGCGCAGTGTGGCCTTGAGCGAAGCGGGCACCGTAAAGTCCATCTTGCCGAGCGTGTCCAGGCGCTCGACGCTGCGACGGAATGCAGCGTCGCGATCGGCTTCGAGCGCAGGCGTGCGCGCAAGCATGCTGTCGACGAACAGGGTACTCGACGCGGGAAGCGACACGCCGTCGAGCAAGTCGACGGCATCGACGCCCAAGTCCTCGGCAAGGCCAAACGCGGCACGAGCGCCCTCGTCCAGGCGAACGATGTCGCCCGACGTGAGACGCGCAAACGTCTGGTGGCGCTTATAAGAATCGAGATAGATGGCAAGGTCGGCCGCCGAAAGGCCGCTCGCACCCAGTTCGACGTCGAGCAGGTTACTCTTGACGGTCGCGCGCACCGAAAGCTTGGGCGCAGGGCGGACCGAGACCTGGCGCAGGCGGTCGCTGAGCATGACCTCGCCCAGCTCGGACAGGGCAGACAGGCCCTCGGTCAGCAAGTGGAACAGGCTCTCGTCATCGCGTTCCTCAAACGCCAGGCCGCCCTCGTAAAAGTCGAAATACAGGGCCGCCGTGTCCATAACGCGAAACTCTGCCACCTCGTCGCGCGGCGGCACGCCCGGGCGCCGCTCTTCGAAGGGGCTGCCCGGAGCGCCCAGGCTAAAGAGATCTGCCGACCAGTCGCCGTAGGTAACCGTTATTTTGCAGGTCACGAGCCCATCGTCGACGCCGATCGCCATGGCAAAGCTCGGCTCGGGCGCCACGGTATCGAGCGCAGCGGGCGCGGTAAGGTCGGTGTAGTCGCGCAGCACGGGCAGCGCCATGCGGCAGAATTCGCCCACCTGCTCGGCGGCGATATGGACCGGCGTGCGACAGGGCAGCAGACGCGACAGAAACGGTGCGGCATGCTGGGCAAACGCCGCATCGGCGCGGCGCGCGCGGTGCGTGTCAACCAGATAGGCAACGTCGCCCGAGACAAAGCAGTACATATCGGCGGGCAGGCGCAGGTCGTAGCTACCACCGGCCGCCGGCGCGATCTTGGCGGCAAGGAGCGGCGGTTGTTTTGCCGAGGCCTCGTCCTCCCCCACCGGCGACGACTCAACCGCTACCTCGTAGGAACGATGCGTCGTCGTTCCCCGCGACCAGGCGGGCTCAAAGGAAATGGTCCGGCCGCGCAGCAGGTCCAGCATGTATACGATGTCATGCTCGGACAGCGGCAGCTGGCGCTCGGCGACAAAGCCGCTGCGTGCAAAATCGTACGACGCCGAACGCGAGCTTGTGATGTCATCGAGATAGGCAACTGTCGTCACAACAAGGTTGAGCAGCTTTGTCGACACGTCTTCGAAGGCTTCGGGCGTATGGACAAACGTGAGCTTCTTGCCGTACGAGAAGGTGCCGCCTCGGACATAGGCGTCGGCCATGCCGTCGATATCCTTGACCACGTAGGACACCGAACCGCAGCGAATGCGGAACTCGAGCGCCCAGCTAAAGCGGTCGGCGAACAGCGGATTGTAGTACGGCACCAATGAGGGCTCCAACGCCGCTTTGGGGGCGTCGGGATCAACGGCACCGGCAAGCTTGCGGCGCATGCTCGCCAGCGCATCCATGCGCGCGTCCGAAAGATCGGAGAGCGCCGCCATGAGGCTCGGGCTCGTGGGAACGGGCGCCGGGAAGGGAAAGTTGGGGTTGACGGCCGGCGCCTTGGGCGCGGTGCGCGCGGGCTGTTTCGGCTGCGCCGCAAACGTGCGAACCGGCGTACGCAGCCCCTCAACAGGCTCGATGCCGCTGGCGTCCAGGTACGCCAGCGCTGTGGCGATGGCATGCTTGCACATGCCGGGGTAGCGATAGGCAGCGGGACAATCGCAGTCGTAGTCGATCACCTCGTGCTCGTCCATGTCGAGCGCCACATGCGTCTTGTACAGGTCGCCGCGCGAGCCGCGCACCGAGCCCTCAACCGTCACATTCTTGGAGAAGCGCGAGCCGCTGTCCTCGATCGACAGCACGGCGCCGTTGAGCATGAGCGAACGCCCCTTCATAAAGGTGCCGCTCAGCGCCGCCTCTTTCCGGAGCGCCTGCACGAACGTCCCCTGCGCCATCACTTCCTCCAATCTCGCGCGGACCAGCAAGGTCGCCCTTAGATCACCGTCACTCTGCCTTGGTTACCAACGATGGCCTTGGCCTCGGCCAGCAGCGGAATCGAGCGCGCGTTGACCTTGGCAGGCACCTCGGCGCGCAGCACGCGCCCGTCCACCTGCTCGATAAAGATCTCCACGCGATCGCCGCCCGGGTTGGTGGTGAGCACCGTGGCCAAGCGTGCCATATTGCCCTGGCTAAAGCGGCTGTTGGGCACCATGACCTCAAACACCTTGGGCTTGTTGTTCTCCTCGTTGAGCTCCAGCGGCACGATCTCCTGCGCGATAATCTGGTCGCCGCGGTCCGAGCGCTCGAGCTTGCCCTTAATGCGCACAAAGGCGTCGGACAGCTGCGCGCCGGTCTCGGGATCGACCTCGCCGTACAGGTACCCCTCGGCCTCTTTATAGGTCTTGGGGAACACGACGACGGTGGCCTCGCCTTCCATGTCCTCGAGCTGCACGATGCCCATGGGGTCGCCGTTTTTGGTCACGCGCTTGGACACGCTCGAGACCATGCCGGCCCACCACAGCGCCTTACCCTCGGGAATCTCCTGGTTGATGGTGCCGCCCGTAGGATTCTGAACTTCGTAGCCGGTGTCGATCTGCGAGAACGAAAAGTCGCGCGCTTTGCTGAGCGCATACTCAAACGGGCGCAGCGGATGGTCCGAGACATAGATGCCCAGAACCTCCTTCTCCTGGCTCAGCTTGAGGTGGCGGTCCCATTCCTGGCCGTCCGGATCGGGCACGCTGACCTCGAAACCCGAGCCCTCAACATCACCAAACATGTCGAAGAACGAGGTCTGGCCGCTCGCGCGGTCCTTCTGGCGCTTTATCGCGGCGTCGATGATGTTCTCGGGGTTGTTCTTGTCCACAAAGTGCATCATCTGGCGGCGCGGATAGCCCGTGGAGTCGAAGGCGCCTGCCTTGATCAGCGATTCGATCACGCGGCGGTTAGCCTGGCTCGAGTCCACGCGCTCGACAAAGTCGTGCAGCGTCTTAAACGGGCCGCCCGCCTCGCGCTCGGCGATAATCGCCTGCGCTACGCCGGTACCCACGCCGCGGATACCGGCCAGGCCAAAGCGCACGCCCTCCTTGGTAGCCGTGAACTCGGTACCGGACTCGTTGACATCTGGCGAAAGCACGGGGATGCCGTCATGACGGCACGCCGAGACGTAGTGCACGATCTTGTCGGTCTTGCCCGTATAGGACGTCAGAACGGCCGCCATGTACTCGTGCGGATAGTGCGCCTTGAGCCACGCCGTCTGCATAACCAGGATGGCGTAGCCGGCGGAGTGTGACTTGTTGAAGGCGTAGGACGCGAACTCGAGAACATCGTCCCAAATCTTCTGGGCGACCTCGCGCGTGTAGTTGTTCTTGATAGCGCCGTTCATCCAGTGGTCGTAGGTGGTCTCGTCCGAGCCATCCTCCCAGTGGAGCACCGTCGACGTGAGCAGCTTGATCTTCTTCTTAGCCACGGGCTTACGGATACGCGAGTCCGATTCGCCCTTGGAGAAGCCGCACATCTCGACGGAGATGAGCATAACCTGCTCCTGGTAGACCATAGTGCCGTAGGTTTCGCCCAGGATGTCGTCCAGACGGTCGTCGTAGGATACGGCCGGCTCCTTGCCGTTCATGCGGTTGATGTAGGACGAAACCATGCCGGCGCCCAGCGGGCCCGGGCGGTACAGAGCGATCAATGCCACAACGTGCTTGTACTCGGTGGGCTTCATGTTCTTGATCGTGGCCGTCATGCCGGCGGACTCGACCTGAAAGACGCCGGCGGTGTGACCGGAGCCCATGAGCTTAAAGATCTCGGGATCGTCAAAGGGAATCTCTTCCTCTTTGATGTCGATGCCGAAGTTCTTTTTGATGTTTGCCTTGGCCTTGGAGATAACCGTCAGCGTGCGCAGGCCCAAGAAGTCCATCTTGAGCAGGCCCATGTCGGCAACGGTATGGCCCTCGTACTGGGTAATCTCGACGCCGCCCTTGGTGTCGAGCTTGGTGGGCACGTGCTCGTTGACGGGGTCGCGGCAGATCAGAACGGCGCACGCGTGCACGCCCTCGCCACGGGTGAGGCCCTCGATCGAGAGCGCCGTGTCGATGATGCGGCGGGCATCGTCGTCCTTTTTATAGGCCTCGGCAAAGTCGGGGTTAAACAGATCCTCTTTGCCGGGTTGTTTGTCGAGCACCTGCTTGAGCTTGACCTTGGGGTCGCTCGAGACCATCTTGGACAGGCGCTGGCCCATGTAGACCGGGTAGTCCAGGACGCGCGCGGCGTCGTTGATGGCCTGCTTGGCCTTGATGGTCGAGTAGGTGATGACGTGGGTGACCTTCTCGGGGCCGTAAAGCTGGCGAACGTGCTCCACGACCTCGAGGCGCCGCTCATCGTCGAAGTCCATATCGATATCGGGCATCTCGGTACGCTGCGGGGACAGGAACCTCTCGAACATCAGGCCGTTCTCAAGCGGGTCGAACGCAGTGATGTTCATGGCGTAGGCGACGATAGCGCCGGCGGCCGAGCCACGGCCGGGGCCGACGCCGATGCCGTTGTCCTTGGCCCATTGCACGTACTCGGCAACGATCAAAAAGTAGGCGGCAAAGCCTTTGTCGCAGATGACCTTGTATTCGTACTCAAAGCGCTCTTTGATGTTGACGCCACCGATCTCGCGCGTGGCCCAGTCGTCACCGTAGTGCTGGCGCAGGCCCTTCTCGCACTCGCGGCGGAACTGGCTCTCGTGCGTCTCGCCGGGATCGAGCAGCGGGAAGCGCGGCAGGATGATGGAGTCCCAGTCCAGCTCCACGTAGCACTTATCGGCGATCTCGAGCGTGTTGTCGCAGGCCTCGGGGCAATACGGGAACATCGCCCGCATCTCCTCCTCGGTCTTCATGTAAAACTCCGAGCCGGTCATGCGCATGCGGTTGGGATCATCGACCTTGGCGTTCATGCCAATGCACATGATGACGTCCTGTACGGGCGCATCCTCGCGGCGCAGGTAGTGGAAGTCATTGGTCGCGATGACCTTGACTCCCACCTGTTTGGCGATGTCGATGAGCGTGCGGTCCATCTGCTCGTCGGTCAGGCCGTTGTCGGTGGTGATGCCGTGTTCCTGGATCTCGATGTAAAAGTCGCCGGGGTCGAAGGTGTCGCGGAAGGTCTCGGCCCACTTGATGGCGCCCTCCATGTCGCCGCGGTCGATGTATTTGGGGATGATGCCCGCGATGCAGGCGCTGGTGCAGATCATGCCCTTGGCATGGCGGCGCAGGTTGTCGAGCGTCACGCGCGGCTTGTAGTAAAAGCCCTGCACGGCGGCCTCGGAGACCGTCTGCATCAGGTTGACGTAGCCTTCCTGGTCTTTGGCCAGGAGGATCATATGGTAGAGCTCGGGCTTGTGGTCGCGGGCAAGGGTCTCGTCCGGCGTAAAGTAGACCTCGCAGCCAAAGATGGGCTTGATGACCAGGGGCGGCTTGAGCTCGTCGATGTTGCCCTTCTCGTCCCACATGGCCATGTCTTTGACGTACTGGGCATGCTCGCGCGGGTTTGCCTCGGGGTCGGGCTCCACCAGCTCGTCGCGGCGGTCTTTTTCCAAGAAGGCCTTGTCGTGGCTCCAGGTTTTGTACTCGGGCGTGTTGTGATTGACGGCGTCGCAGGCCAGCGCCAGGTCGGGCACGCCATACATGTAGCCGTGGTCGGTAATGGCCACGGCGGGCATGCCAAGTTCAACGGCACGATTGACCATATCCTGGATACGGGTTGCGCCGTCGAGCATGGAGAAAACAGTGTGATTGTGCAGATGGACGAATGCCATGTGATGAGCTCCGATGCGGGTTCGTGTTCTGACTGAACGATTTTACCCCACGGCACGGACAGCACCCGAACCTAGCCAAACCCACACGGGTAGTCTTTTTGGAACCTTCAAAAAGGGGAATGAGGGCATCCAGATATATCGAGTATTACTGGAACCCCGGCGATGCGCGGAATGATTTGTGACGAATAGTCATGTCCATCAAGAAGGCTCGACGCTTCGGATAGCTCGTCAATCGATATATCAATTCTTGGAGACCTGCATTCCTACCATTTTTAATGAAACGACGGCGGTAATTGCTATCGCGATTGCGCCAATAATACCGAGCGCTATCTGAATGGGATATAACCCTAACACATGTCCAAATATGGAGAAAAACATTGCGGAAAAGAGAGCCCTTACCAGAGATGCGATGGAAAGGATCGTCGCGCGGAGATCGTCCGCTATCGCGTCTTGGATTAAGTTTTCCGAAGTGATGTACACCACTTCTGGGAGAAAACAAAGCACCATGCTAAGGCCAAACAAACACAGCGGATTTGAAGCGAACCACGGAAGAATCATGAAAAGGCCAGCCTCAATTAGCATCGAGCCGCGCATGGTATTTCTTTTCCCGAAACGCGATGAGAAGAAATCTGCTGCAATGTAGGCCGTCGCATTTACTGCATAGGATGCACCGAAAAAGATTCCTATTATGGAGACGGGAGCATCAAATGCGTCGAATACCAACTGATTCAAGTTGTAATAACTCCCGTAGAATCCGTCGAGCATGCTTGTGCCGATGAGGAGAAGCAATACCGCAAAAGCGGATTCTCCAACGCGCCAGGTCTCGCGCCTGAACATCTTGGCTGCGTCAAACCTCCCCTTTTCTGATCTTTCAGAACGGGTCGTTTCCGTCCTCTCAATGGGATACAGAAGGAAAAGCTGCAGGAGATAGAAAACGGAGACACATACGTAGAGGGCACTCCAAGATACTTGGGCAATGAAAGATCCGAGCACAATTGCCATTCCCGTAGCGATTGATTGCGCGGCAAGCAGCCGAGCGTTGATGGTGAGGAAGCGCTCTCCTTGACCGGCATTTCGGGCAATTTCATATAAAAGTGCTTGTTCGGATCCCGATTGAAGGGAGTAGGCGAGTGCCTCAACAAGGGAAAGCACGACAAGAAAGGGGCCTGAGAGCAACAGCATGCCGGCGGTATGGAAGAAAAGCAGCAGCACGCCCACTTGAATCGAAAACTTCTTTCCAAAGAAATCGCCTATCAGCCCTGTTGGCAGCTCGAGGACGACCGTTGCTATGTTGAACAGGGCTTGATAAAGCGCGATTTCCGTAACAGACATTCCTTTCTCCGCAAGGAAAAGTAGAAACACTCCCCGATTTAAAACAAATCCCGTGAGAACGAAAAAGGCGGAATAGACGTGCAGTTGCGTAGTGGCATTCTTATTCATTTGGCACTACCAACAACTATTTTTGTCGGGCCGCTCGCTACTGATTCGAAGCCTGAAGTGTTCACAGTTGATGTGAAGAGCGGTAAAACTTTTGCACAGGGTATCAATGGAATACATCCGAAGCGTTTTCGGCAGTATCATCGGCGAAGACGGGATTAGCCTTTACGCGGCGCTCACCCTCGATGTATTTGACGATTTGATCAATCGTCTGGTTGGCGTGGCTCTTGAGCTTGCGCTCATAGAAGAAGAGGCCAAGCTTGCCGCGCGTGCCAGACGTGTTGCCACCCACACCCTGAAAATCCTCGGTATAGGTGAGCTCGCAGGCACCATCGCCAGCAGGTGCAGCCTCATAGCGCATGGTATTGATGCCCGCCGCATACTGAAAACGGACCTCATAGAGGCACGGGTAGTCAAAGTGCTTGATCTTAACCTTGATCGCCGTGCCCTTGGCCTTGCCTTTTGCGGACTGGGCGCGCTTCTCGTACTTATAGCCGTTGAGCTTGTTGCGGCTGGGACGCTTGCCCGTGGCGTTCTCGATATCCTGCATGATGGACCCCGCCAGAGCGTCAAAAAGCTCCTCCGGTGTCACCTTAAGCGTTTTGGTGAGCTGCATGATGGCTCCTTATTCGTTTGAACCGTTCGAGTCATTGTAACGCCCCAGGCTCTCCCATGCGTTGCGATGCCATTTGGACGATTGAGGGCTTTACAGCCGCAAAACTAACCAAATAGCACCGTAAAGCCTGAGGTGGCTAGAGGTTGTAGGTGACCACTTGAGGTTCGGCGGGTTCGACGAAGATGGTTGGATCCGGCTGCTCCACGCGGACGAACTTGACGGTCACGGCCTCAAAGCCCGCCTTGTGCAACACGTCGGCGTAAACGCGCGCCTGCAGGGCGTGCTTCTCGAGCAGCTGGTCCGGCGTCTCGTCCGGCGTGCCGCCCGTCTTGTAATCAATGACCAGGGCGCGCGACGGATCGGCCGGGTCGGTGGCCAGTGCATCGATGGCGCCCTCGGCATAGGCACCGTAGCGAGCGATGTCCTCGTCCTCGCAGCCCAGCGAAAAGAACGGCACCTCGGCGCGAACGCACGGCCACGCGAGCAGGTCGGCACGAACAGCCGACTTGAGCCAGCGGTCCAGGGCAACGTCGAAGCGTTCGCGCTGCTCCGGCGTCAGGCGCCACAAGCGTGCCAGCGCATCGGCACGCGCGGCGGGCAACGCGTCGGCACCCATCTCGATGAGCCACTGGCAGGCGGCGTGGAAGGCCGAGCCCAGCGCCATGGGATTGCCGGCGGGCTCGACAGCGGCCACGTCTGCATCGGTTATTTCCGAGCCATCCGACTCTGCATCATCGCCGGACTCGTCCATGGGAACACGAGCCTCGGCGGCACGGTCTTCCGTCTCGGCATGGAGCGCCGCGGCGATTGACGAGTAGCTATACGAGTCACGCGCCGGGAACGGACAGGTGCCCATGCGCACGCCCACTGCCTGGGGATACACAAGCTCAAACGAATCGGGCTTGGGGTCGGCAGGACCGGGGACGATTGTGCTGGCCGAATCGTCGGCAGCATCTGCATCGGCATCGCCACGAACAAGCCTGCCCTCGGCATCCAGCGAAGCGTTGGCCTCAAACGCCTGCTCGCCAAAGGTAAAGTCCGAAAGCGAAATGAGCTCGTAGTCGCCCGGCTGGGGGTTGTCGAACACCAGGCGGTCGGCATCGAGCTGCGGCATGTCCAGAGCGTCGGTCGGCAAAATACGGCGCAGCACATCGTAGGTCAGATCGGTCTCGACGTCGAAGGTCGGCGCCGTCACCTTGCCACGGCTCACGCCGGCATCCATCGCCAAGATCACCAGCTCGCGCGCACGCGTCATGGCAACGTAGAGCAAGCGGGCCCGCTCCTCGAGCGAAAGCTGCAGATCATCGTTGCGCAGGCGAGCAAATGCCTCGGCAGGAGAACCCGTCGCGCAGACATCCTCCATGAGCTCCGGCGGCAACCACAGCGACGTGCCCTTGCCCTTAAACGCATGCTCAAACTGCTTTTTGACGTCATCGCCCTTCACAAAGGTCCCATCGGCGAGCTTAACGCCATCAAAACGAGCTGGCAGTGCCACGACCTGCGCTCCACCCTCGACACGCCCCATCTGAGCCGCACCCGAGGACTTACGCACGCCAAAGCACTCCGCAACCGCCACGACCGGATACTCCAGGCCCTTGGACGCATGCACCGTCATGATGCGCACCGCGCCGTCGCCCTCCTCGTTGAGGGCGCCTGGGGCCTCCTTGCCCGCCAAGAAGCGGTCGAAGGCAAGCGCAATGGAACGCGGCGAGTTACCGAACTCGGCCTCCGCCTCGGCCACGGCATCGAGCGCCTTAAGCACGTTGGCGGCAATGGCCTTGCCCTCGGGACCACGCTGTGCCAGACGCACAAACCAGCCGGAAGCGTTGACAGTATCGCGCGCGATGGCGGCGAACGAATCGCGGCCCACGCGACGAAGCGCACACCGCAGCACCTCGCGGGCGCGCGTCACGAGCGGCAGGTCTTGCAAACCCGGCACATCGGAATCGCTCATGATGCCCACGTCGATGTTGCGGCGCGAGGTCTCCCCCGTCTGGTCGTCCAGCTTGGTCGCCAGCGCCAGGAACTCCTGGGCGCCGAGCGCAAACATCGGCGAGGCGAGCAGTGGCATAAGGCCCTGCGCCGTATCGGCCGGATTGGCGAGTGCGCAGACCAGGGCACGCACCGTCTGCACCTCGGCTGCCTGGGCAAAGACCGAGCCGCCTGCGATCACGCAGTCGAGCCCCTGGTCGCGGAAGGCCTGCGCATAGACATCGGCGTTAGTCATGCGGCCCAGCAGCAGGACCATGCTGCCCTGGGGCTGGCCCGCTTTAACGAGTGCTTGGAATCGCTCCGCAATCGCACGAGCTTTCGCCTGCGTTCGCTCCTGCGTACTGCCACCGGCAACGAAGATCGCCTGGCGGCGCGATGCCTTCGCCTTGAGCTTGTCCTCGCGTTCGTCGCTCGGTTCAAGATCCAAGAACCCCTGCATCAAACCACCGGTGTCGCCGTCAAAGACGCGCGCCACATAGCGCAGCACCTCGTCGTGGCTGCGGAAGTTGCGTACAAGCTTGACAAGCTCGCCGGCGGGGGCATCGGACGTGGCGACCGTCTCGGACGCCGTCGTCGAACCCACCTTGCGCTCCTGGCGACGGAACACCTCGACCTCGGCACCACGGAAGCGGTAGATCGACTGCTGTGCATCGCCCACGGTACACAGCGCACGCTCACCCGCGCCGGTCAGGTAACGGATCAGGTCGACCTGCATCTGGTCGGTATCCTGGAACTCGTCGATCATGACCATCTTAAAGCGGCCCTCATAGGCCGCTCGAATAGCCGGGTAGTCGCGCAGCGCCTCGTACGCCATACGCAGTAGGTCGTTGTTGTCGAGCGCGGACTGGCCGGCCTTCAGCGCGCGATACTCAGCCTCCACGGAACGGGCCAGGCCCACCAGCGCATCGAGCGCGGGACCACCGCAGGCCAGCACGATATTGATAAACGCATCGGCAGCCTCGGCCTTGAGTAGCTCCACCTGCTCCTTAGAAAACGCCTTGCTCGCCCGAGGCATGCTGCACGACATCATGAGTCGCGCCGCATCCTCCATGGTTTTGCCGCTCGCCTCAAACGCGTCGATGGCGTCGAGTGCCACCTGTGCCTTTTCGGTCGCGGCCTTGCTCGCACCCAACGCCGCGCGATAGGCGTCGGCAAGCGCCGAGGTGTCAGCCTGGCCGCGCGCCACGCACACATCGTCCATGCCGCCCGGCAGCTGGCTCGATAGCTCCAGCAGGTCGCGCACCAGTCCTTTAATGGTGGTACCGGCGCCAAACGGCCCGCCCTCGCCCGCCATGGGATACCAAGCGTAGAGGGCCTTAAGCGAAGCGGCGAGCTCGGGGACGGCATCGGGCGCCGTCGCGCGGGCCAGCACATGCTCAACAGCCTGATCCATAAGCTCGTCGGTATCGGTGAGCACCGTGAACTCGGGGTCGATGCCCAGCTCCAACGCGTGTGCGCGCAGGATGCGCGAGCACATGCCGTGAATGGTCGAGATCCACGCATCGTCGACGGTCAGGGCCTCCTCGTCCATACCCTCTTCGATAAGCGCGCGACGCACGCGGTCGCGAATCTCGGCCGCGGCATCTTTGGTAAAGGTAATGGCGAGCACCTGATCCAGATGCTCGACAAACGGACCGGATTCGGGCGAGAGCGCGTAGACGATGCGGCGCGTGAGGGTAAAGGTCTTGCCCGAACCGGCGCCCGCCGAGACAAACAGCGGACGGTCGAGCGTTTTGACGACTTGCAGTTGTTGCGGCATCAAAGTCGAAAGATCCATGGTCTACACGTCCCTCCTTACAAACGTTCCTTCGTGGTTATACGAGCAGCGCGCATGCGCGGCCTGAGCCGACGTCGGGTCGACGGCGGCAACGTTGCCTGCCTCGAGCTCGCGCAGGCGCTCGGCGATGCCGTCCTCCACGCGATCGAGCAGGGCGTCGAAGTCCATGCTGCCGCCCTCGCCGGGAAAGCCCTTCTTAAGCCCCGGGATGCGGCCGTCACCACGCTCCTCCTCGAGCAGCTCGGCACTCGCGGCGCCTCGCAGCGCCGGTTTGCCGCCCTTGGTCGAAAAATAGAGCGCCGCGCGGGTGTCCAGATCCAGCGCCCGGCGCATAGCCTGCGCATAGATAAGCGTCTGGGTATGGGGCGGCAGCCACCGCGGATCGTCGATGGGCGCCGTGCCTGATTCCTCGTCGCGCACCGTAGGGTCGGCGAGCTTAAACTCCTCGACACCCGTGCGATGCTTGTAGTCGATTACCACGGCGCGATTCTCGGCGTCCACGTCCACGCGGTCGATGCGCCCGCCAAGCGGCCAGCCGGCATACTCGACCTGGAGCTCGTTGAACGCAAACTCCAGGTAGCGCGGCGCGAAGGGCGCGAGCGCCTCGGCTTCATAGGCAAGCACGCCCTCCAGCTGCGGCAAAATCTCGGCCACTTGGCGCTCCTCCACTGGAGAGAGCGGCACCAGCGGGCCCTCGGTACCGCGCTTGCCGGCGTGCTCGGCCAGGGTCTCGGCAAAGACCTCGTGCAGCAGCTCCTGAGCACGTGGCAGGTTCTCGGGCGTCACGCGCTCCATGCCCTCCTGGGGCAGACGGGCATGCAAGTGCTCCAGCACGTCGTGGACAAAGTTGCCCTTCTCCATGTTGCCAAAGCCGGCGTCGATCGACTGGGGTTTGACGCGATACGAGACGAACCAGCACAGCGGGCAGGTCGAATAGGCCTCGATCTGCGAGGCAGACGTCAGGCGCGGCACCAGCGGCGCATCCTCGCCCTCGCCATCGCGACGGCGCAGGACCAGATACGGAATGGCTTCATCGCTCAGATGCTGAGGAGCTTCGCAGGTCACGCGCTCGCGCCTAAGACCTTCGCCTGCCGCGGGATCGAAGTCCCTTACGATATCGCCCTCACCCACGCACTTCGCCTTGTCGGCGCCAACGGCCTTAGCGTCGTCAGCGGCCTTGTCGGCGTCAGCGGCCTTAGCATCGTTAGCGGCCTCGGCATGCGCCCGCAACTCGGTCCACACGGCAGCCGGGTAGCACTCGCGCGCCTGGCGATCGTGCGTCACGCGGGCAAGCGCAACCGGACCGCGCGCGGCCTGCATCGCGCGGCCAAAGCGCACGCGCAACAAGGCGGCAGGCTCAAGCGCCACACCGCTGCGATCTAACTCTGCCGTCAGCGTGGTCAGCGGCCCCTCTTCGTGTGAGAGCGGATAGCTGTCCAGATCGACATCGGCAAACAGCACGGCATCGTAGCTGCCGGGGCGCAGAGCCGCCGCATCGGCAAGCGAAGCAAAGCGAACCTGGGCGCGTGGCGCACGGTCAACCTCGTAGGTCTCGTAATCGTAGGCGGAGCTACGCTTGTCCACCTTGGTTCGAATGTCATCGAGCACGGGCACGGTCGCGGCCTGCGACACGTCGAGCGCACGGGCGCCATTCATAAGGATGTCGATGACGTGGCACAGCAGGGCCACCTCCGCCTGGCGACGGGCCTGACCGTCGAGACCGCCAAGTGCGCGATCGGGCAGTGCCTCGGCAACGGCAAGCATGGCCTTGAGCGCCGTCACGGGCTTGTCGCGCCACAGCGCCTGGAACACGTCCGAGACCACGCACGGCACGTTCTTAAGCCAGTTCTCGTCGCTCGCCGCTTTACGCGCGCCCCTCACCTGGCCCTGCACGCTCTGCAGCAGGCTCTTGACGCCCGCAGTGGTCTTGCTGCGCGACAGTCGCATATTCTTGTCGAACGTGCGCGCGCTGGCGGCGTCGGCACCCGAAAGCGGGCTGTAAATCCAGTCGGTAAGCTCCGGAGCGGGCCACCACTCAGTCTTAGAAGCTGCCCCTTCGTCAGCGGCCTTCATACGCTCGATCAGGTTGGCGAGCGCCGTGAACTGCCTGCCCGCAATGGATTGGGAAAACGCCGTGAACTCGGCCGTCTCGGCAGCAACGTGGCGCGCCGCCAAACGAGCGGCAAGCTCGCCGAACAGCTGGGGTGCCCGAGCAGAAACAACGAGCACGCGTACGGGGTCGGCGGGTGTTGCAGCAGCTTTATCGTCCTTGGACTCCTTGTGCGCTTTCACCAACTTATCGATGACGTCCGCATAAGCATGGGCACGGGCATGGGGGCCGGCGACCTCAATAAAGGCAGGCTGAGCAGCGGACTTGGAGGCAGTCTGGGGCGCGGCGGCGCCCTCCCCCAGCGGCGCGATCTCAAACAGCACACCGCGGACATCAAATGCCGTGGCCAGCTCCTCACGCATCGCCGCTTGCTCGCGGGCGAGCAGCACGACAACCTCTCCCCCGTTGTTTGCCACGGCGGACAGCAGCTCGAGCAGGCTATACGTAAATGACGTGACGCCGCGCACGCAAACGGCGCGGGCGCACCCCGGCAGGTTGTCGGCCAAAGCGCCGGCCATAATGTCAGCCGCCTCGCAGGGCTCGACCATATCTCGACGGTCCAAACCGCGCACATAGGCGCACAAAAGTTCAAACACGCGAGCCTCGGCGTCGCTTTTGGGCTTGGGCTTGCAAACGTTGTCGCAGCAACGCTCGGCACCTGTCCCTGCCACACCCGGCAGCACATCGCAAGCCATACGCGCGAGCATACGCACCGTGCCCTGGCTGCGCGAAAGCGGCTGCAGGTCGGCGTCGTCGAGACGCGTGACCATGTCCGAAAACAGCATCTGGCGCTGCAGGTTGTCGACGAAACCGCGCCCGTCGCCCAAAAGCTCCCAAAGCGAGCGAAGCCACGATGTAGGCGTCTTGTAGTCAATACCCAGCGAAACGCCGGCTTCCGCCGCATCATGACGGCACAGGTCGAGCTCGGCAAACGTTGGCGCCAGCAGCACGGCACGCCCGTGGCGGGCAATAAGGTCGGCAAGCAGCGCCGCCTCGGCATCGCTCAAATCCGCGCCGGCGTTGGTGGTATAGATTCGAACAGGCATGGTCCTCCACTCAAACCGTTCGCAATATTCAATGCTTCCATCCTACCCGCCCGCGCGGACAGATTTGCCCCACGCCAACAGATTTGACCCCTTGGAGACGGAGGAAAATGGATCACCGAGGAGGTCAGTCTAACCCAGTGATCCGTTTTCCTCCGTCCCCAAAGGATCAAAAAACCGCCCCCGAAGGGACGGTTCTGCGCAATTCGTTTTTACCGCTGGCCTACTCGCCATCCTCCAGCTTGATGAGGATCTTGCGATAGCCACCGTACTCGCCGTTGAGTGCCTTTGAAACGCGGCTCACCGTAGTGGACGAAGCGCCGGTGCGGGCCTGAACCTCAACATAAGGCTCGCCCTCATCCAGATAACGCGCAACCTGCAGACGTTGCGAAAGATCGCAGATCTCGCGCGGCGTGCAGATATCGGTCAAAAACGCCTGGATATCCTTCTCGTCATCCAAAAGACTAAATGCGTGGACCAGCTGCTTGACATCAGGCTTGTCAAACATGTTCTCGATATTCATCGATCACCGCCAAACCCGCCATAAGGCATCGAAGTTGATACTGACATCGGGCATCGTTCGCCCGTTCTATGCAATAGGGCAACGCCTGTGGCTTTTGCCCGTAGCAGTGTAGCACACCACCAAACTAAAGCGACAAGACTCTCTGCCAGCGGCGCGTTTTTCAGGACGAACGCCGTTTTGAAACCGAATGCGCACGTAAGCTCCACGAATATCTGAGACAATGGGCGGCCGAACAAGGCGGCACACCCGAGCGGCCGTCCAAGCTGCCGCAGCAAACCGCTTCACGCGACACCGACGCACCCTGCGCAAGAAAGGATTCACACCATGCGCTTTATGCTTAACTGGCTCTTTACCTCGATCGCCATCGCGATTGCCACGTTCCTCGTTCCCGGCATCCAGCCCTTCGGTTTTGCCGAGGCCTGGGTCTGTTTCGCCTTCGTGGGACTGTTCCTGAACATCGTCGATTCGTTCGTCAAGCCGTTCCTGACGGTCATCTCGCTGCCGCTCACGATCATTACGCTGGGCATTTTCCAGCTCGTGCTCAACAGCTTTATGCTCGAACTCGCGAGTTACCTGTCGATCAACCTGCTGGGCGTCGGCATCTCCATCGCAAGCTTTGGCTCGGCCTTTATGGGCAGCATTCTGGTGTCCATCATGCGCAGCATCCTCGATAGTATTGCCGAGGACTAAAACGGCCATTCCGGCCGTGCCCGTCTCAACAGCCCAAAACGAAGGCCGCCCATCGCAAAAATGGGCGGCCTTCTTATTTATCAAGTCTCAAAGGACGAGAGAATCTACCATTTCTACCCGTCCCCACATGGCGGGTGTGGGTTAGATGACGTAGTCGTAGCCATGGTTGGGAGCGACAAGCTGATCGAGCGTCACACCGTCGAGGTAGTCGTTGATGAGCTTGTCCAGGTTCTTCCACACGTCGAGCGTGGGGCACTCTTCCGAGCGCGAGCAGCCCTTGCAGTCGCCATCCAGGCAGGCGACCGGCGCCAGACTACCCTCGGTCAGGCGCAGGATCTCGCCCACCGTGTACTGCTCGGGCGGGCGCGTGAGCACGTAGCCGCCGCCCTTGCCACGCATGCCCGAAAGCATGTTGGCGCGCACGAGCGTAGCCAAGATGTTCTCGAGATATTTCTCGGAAATCCCCTGTCGTGCCGCGATCTCTTTGAGCGGGATGCGACCGGCCGCCTGATGCTCGGCCAGATCGACCATAACGCGCAGGGCATATCTGCCCTTAGTAGAAACCAACATATATAGTGCTGCCTTTCGGTCATTTAGTCCGTAGAAATTCTAGCCGAAAAATTGGTTTTGAAAATACCCGTTCCGGTCAAGATGGTTAATCGACTCGTAATAATCTTCTATTTCCTATTGCATTACTAGGCTTTAGTATCTAGTATGCTTCCCAACAGCTAAACGAACAACCTATAAGGTTTATGGGTTTAGCTGCTACACGCACCGTGAAACCACACGGCAACCAGCAACTTGAACACTTTGGAGGTTCACCATGAGCAAGGTTTACACGTCTATCGATCAGCTTATCGGCCACACCCCGCTCCTGGAGCTCACTCACTTTGAGGCCGACGAGGACCTCAAGGCTCGTGTGCTCGTCAAACTCGAATACTTCAACCCCGCAGGTTCCGTTAAAGACCGCGTCGCCAAGAACATGATTGACGAGGCCGAGAAGGCCGGCAAGCTCGTGCGCGGCGGCGACTACACCATCATCGAGCCCACGAGCGGCAATACCGGCGTCGGCATCGCCTCGGTGGCAGCGGCCCGCGGCTACAAGGTGATCATCACCATGCCCGAGACCATGTCCGTCGAGCGCCGCAAGCTTATGCAGGCATACGGCGCACAGCTCGTGCTCACCGACGGCTCCAAAGGCATGAAGGGTGCTATCGCCAAGGCCGAGGAGCTGCAGAAGGAGACTCCCAACAGCATACTCGCCGGCCAGTTTGTGAACCCCGCCAACCCCGCCATCCACAAGGCCACGACCGGCCCCGAGATCTGGGATGACACCGACGGCAAGGTCGACATCTTCGTCGCCGGCGTTGGCACTGGCGGCACCGTGACCGGCGTGGGCGAGTTCCTCAAGGAGCAGAACCCCCAGATTCAGGTTGTCGCCGTCGAGCCCGCCACCTCCCCGGTGCTCTCTAAGGGCCAGGCCGGCCCGCACAAGATCCAGGGTATCGGCGCCGGCTTTGTGCCCGACGTCCTCGATACCCAGGTCTATGACGAGATCATCCCCGTCGAGAACGACGACGCCTTTGCCACCGGCCGCGCCGTGGGCCACAAGGAGGGCGTGCTCGTGGGCATTTCGTCCGGCGCCGCCGTGTGGGCCGCACTGCAGCTGGCCAAGCGCCCCGAGAACGAGGGCAAGACCATCGTGGCGCTGCTCGCCGACACCGGCGAGCGCTACCTGTCCACGGCGCTCTTCCAGGACTAGAGCTTCTCGTTCTTAGAACGAGTCCAGGGCACGCCGGTCTCCCCTCTCTTCTGGCAGCCTGAGCTCATCCCAACAGGGTGTCCCACAGGACGCCCGAACTTGCTACAATGTCTGCGGCGCGGAACCAGCCTCCCGCGCCGCTTTTCTTTTTTGGCCACATGCCACCAAGGAGAACCTCCCCATGCACAATAAGCGCGTGCTCGTCGCCATGAGCGGCGGCGTCGATTCCAGCGTGACCGCGTATCTGCTCAAAAGTCAGGGTTACGAATGTGTCGGTGCCACCATGCGCCTCACCTGCCCCGCGCCCGATCCCGTCACGGGCATGAGCAAGCTCGACCGCGACATCGCCGATGCAAAGGCCATCGCCGAGCGCCTGGGGATACCCCACCATGTGCTCGACCTGCAGCAAACCTTCGACCGCAACGTGATCGAGCGCTTTGTGAACGCCTACCAGGAAGGGCTGACGCCTAACCCGTGCATCATCTGCAACCGCCACATTAAGTTTGGCGCGTTGCTCGATGCGGCGCTGGATATGGGCTGCGGCTACATCGCCACAGGCCACTATGCCAAAACGAGCCAGGCGCCCGACGGCACCTGGCAGCTGCATCGCGGCGAGGACCCCAAAAAGGACCAGAGTTACTTTTTATATTCGCTCACGCAGGAGCGGCTGTCGCGCACGATCTTTCCGCTGGCAGACCTGGACAAGGAGCGTGACGTGCGACGCATAGCCGCCGAACAGGGCTTCATCAACGCCAAGAAGGCCGAAAGCGAGGACATCTGCTTTATCGCGGATGGCGACTATGCGGGCTATATCGAGCGTCGGTGCGGACATCCCGCTACACCGGGCGATATTGTATGGCGCGACGGCAGCGTGGTCGGACGCCACAACGGCGCGCTGCGCTATACCATCGGCCAGCGCAAGGGCCTGGGCGTCGCGATGGCGCATCCCGTGTACGTAACGAGCGTCGATGCCACCAACAACATTGTGCATCTGGGCGAGGCGGAAGATCTGACCGCCGCGGCGCTAACTGCCGATGAGTGGATCTGGAGCGCGCCGGACACGCGCATGGAGGCTGAGCTCGACGCCGGCGGCATTCGCGTAGGTGCCAAGTACCGCTACCGTCAAAAGGACCAGGCAGCGACCCTTACGCGTGACGAAGACGGGCAAATGTTGCTGACCTTTGACGAGCCACAGCGCGCCATCGCTCCCGGACAGGCCGTCGTCGTCTATCGCGGCGACATCGTCCTGGGCGGCGGCACCGTGACCGGCGCGCTTAAGTAGCCGCGAGTTTATCGCTGCACGTGTCGAAGTACCTCAACAGCGGCACCAACCTCGATTACGCGACGCTCGAGGCCGCGGCGAATGGCCTCGAGTCGACCCTCCGCCGTCGCCCATTTGCTCTGCGAAAGAATCTCGATCGCTTCATCAACAAATCCGTCGAGTCGCGATGCGTCGAACCAATCGAGCGAGTCCGCAAGCGCCAGCTGGACGGAAGGGTCGGGCCCAAACGGCTTAGCGGAAAACCCAAACTCCCCAGCTGCGAGCACGGCAGTTGGTACGTTGTACCACAGGCAGTTGCCGCTATCGAACAGCGGAGCAGGTTTTATCTCCAGGGTGTCGACATTACGGATGATGCCGAAGTTTCGCCAATGGCGGTCGCTGTTGGCCAAAAGGGCATCGCAGACAATCATCTGCGACATAGACCTTCTCACGGCAGCCTCGTCTGCTCCATGCTTACCAAGAAAGCGGCAGTATCGATCGTATGTCGAGTTTCCCCGCTGGCTGCCAAGTGCGCCCTTAACGTAAACAGCCGGAACGTATTCCTCGCGGCCGTCAAGAAAATCCTCGCACAGGCACGCAGGGCCATCGAACATCCGCTCAACCGTATAAGGAACAAACTCCCCCTTGGAAAGCAAGCGACGATGCAGAGCCGTTGCAACCGCCTCGTTAAAGGGCCGTTGGTCGTCCATGCCGCACCCCTTGACCAGAACGCGAACACCGTTGCGAATCATCCACGATTTAGGAAGCTCGCCCTCGGATGTGTTGTCGGGATTTTTAAGCCCGATGCCCTCCAGCCAACCCGAACGCTCTTCGGGCGCCGATCGCTCAAAATCATTCTCGAAGTAATTGAGGTTTCGCCATTCGAACCCGTTGCATTCTGCCGGCCGCAGCCAATAGCAATCCGAAAGCGAGAGGCCCAGGCACCGAACCGGAACCTCGATGCCACCGGAAATTCCCAGTTCACGATAGCGCGAGACGAGTCCGGGGCGGACGTCAGGCACCGACCGATGGCTCCACCACGCGTTGAGCTCCCGCTTATTCACCGTTGGAGAAGAGCTCGAGCATGTGCCAAACGGCATTCGTTGCGCATCGAGGACCTCGGCGATTTCGAAGGGAAACTCACGCGTCTGATCAAATGAGACATGCGCGACCTCATGGTCGGCCGACATCAGCGTAAACTTGCGTCCCATATCGGCCGCAGGACGGCGTCCTCGCTTGCGGACCTTTTGATAGGCGAGCGCAGAATTGTACTCGACCAACTTCCGGCCGCCCACAATATCGCACACAAGCGTTCCCGATGCGGCAAGTTGAGATATGCGGGCTTTCGTAACGCCCAACAGGCGGGCAGCATCACCCATAGACAAGTACTCAGACGTATCCATACACCGCATCACCTCGTTAAATAATTTACACGTTTAGTTAATAGATTACATACATCATAATACTAAACAACCAAAAGTGAAAAAAGGCCCGAGAAATCGGGCCTTAGCGATTGGTCAGCCGAGTCGCAAACTGCTCCCCTAGCGCTGAACGTAGGCGCGAACCAGCTCGTAGGTGTTGCGCACACCGTCGATGTGGCTGCGCTCGTAGTTGTGGCTCGCGTACACGCCGGGGCCGATCAGACCATGTCGAATGTCGTAGCCGGCCGAGAGCGTGGCCTCGACGTCGGAGCCGTAGTGCGGGTACACATCGATGGCGTAATCGAGCTCCAGCTCGCGCGCGATATTAGACAGCGTGGTTACCAGGTCGTAGTTGTACGGACCACCCGAATCCTTGGCGCAAATCGAAACCATGCGCTCGGTGCAGCCCAAGTCGTCGCCCACGCAGCCCATGTCAACGCTGATCATCTCGCGCGTGTCAGCCGGCACAAAGGCACCACCGTGGCCGACCTCCTCGTACACGGTAAAGAGCAGCGACACCTTGCGCGAGAGCGTCACCTCGCCGTCAGCAACGGCGCGGGCCAGACCCAGCAGAATCGACGCCGACAGCTTGTCATCCAGGAAGCGGCTCTTAATGTAGCCGCTCTCCGTCACCGTGGTACGCGGATCCATAGCGATAATGTCACCAGTCTGAATACCCAGCTCGAGGACATCATCCTTGCTATCGACGTTCTCGTCGAGCAGGATCTCCATGTTCTTCTCGATGGCCTTGACCGGCTCATCGGCCACATGCGCCGAAGGCTCGGTATTGAGGACCACACCCGTATAGACATTGCCATCGCGCGTGTAAACGGTGCAGTTCTCGCCATCGGCCGTAGACCACTGATGCCCGCCAAGCGTCGTGGGACGCAGGCGACCATTGTCCTTAATGGAGCGCACCATGGCGCCCAGGGTGTCGACATGGCTCGCCAACACGAGCGGCTCGCCCTCGCCGCCAAGCTCAACCAACACGTTGCCCTTATTGGAGCGCTCGGGCCCAAAGCCCATATCGCGCAACGTTTCCATTAGATAGTCAGTAGCCGCACGGGTATAGCTCGTAGGCGAAGCAATAGAAGTCAGAGCCTTAAGCTGCTCAGTGATATAGGAGAGCGTCTCCTCCAACGAAGCATCATTATTAGAAGCCATATGTATCCTTCCATATAAAACTAAGACCGAGCCCCGATTTTAACCGTTCTGCACGTGCAATGCCCCAGGAGCCGAACCGCCTCCAGACGTCCCCGCACCGGTTTTCTGCACGCGCACGGTTTATAATCCCAATCTTGCATAAATCCTATCGGTATCTGCATAGAAATGAGGCATCTTTTTGCTTCGTCTCAGGGTACCCCACCTTAGACCGTGCAAAAAACGGAGTATTCAGCACCGTGGGCCCCAACGGCCCCATCACAAACAACATAACGACGCGGTTACAGCAGTGTTGCAGGTCGTCGCAACCCAAAAACGCGGCGACAGCCCCCTCCGCTCATCGATAGCCCACCCACAAGGGCTGTCGATGAGCGTCTGCGGGCCACTGCGGCCCATTCACAACGTTATGCATTTTTCAGAGCTTGCTGAATACTCCCAAAAATGCACGCTGGGAAGTGCACCACCTATCCGCAGCGGGCAGCATGCCTTAGTTTTGCTCGCCTCAGGGCATCGACGCAGCACAAAAAGCCCCGCCGTGCGTAGCACGGCGGGGCCAGCAGCAAGTCAAAAGACCATACGCCTACGGGCGAAGGACCACCAAACTGGGCTAGGCAGCCGGGCAGATCTTCTTGAAGAGCTCGATGACGTCGTCGAGCGTTGCCTCACGCGGGTTACCCGGGAAGCAGGCGTCGGCCATGGCGTCCTTGGCCAGGACCTCGATCTCGTCGGCCTTCATGGCCTCGCAGACGTGCGGGATGTTCACGTCGGCAGAGAGCTGCTTGACGGCGGCGATGGCGGCGTCGGCAGCCTCGTCGGTGCTCATGCCCGTGGTGTCAACACCCATGGCAACGGCAACCTTGGCCAGGCGCTCAGCGCAAACCGGCTTGTTGAACTCCATGGCGATCGGCAGCAGCATGGCGCAAGCGACGCCGTGCGGAGTGTCGTAGTGGGCAGACAGGGTGTGAGCCATGGCATGGTCGATGCCCAGGCCAACGTTGGAGAAGCCCATGCCGGCGACATACTGGCCAAGAGCCATGCCCTCGCGGCCGGAGCCGGGCTGACCGGACTTGGCCTCGGCGACAGAGTCGCGCAGGTTCTCGCTGATCAGCTTAATGGCCTCAAAGTGGAACATGTCGGAGAGCTCCCAAGCGCCCTTGGTGGTGTAGCCCTCGATGGCGTGGGTCAGAGCGTCCATGCCAGTGGAAGCGGTAAGGCCGGCGGGCATGGAAGCCATCATGTCGGGGTCGACGACGGCGACCTCGGGGGCGTCGTTGGTGTCGACGCACACGAACTTGCGGACCTTTTCGGGGTCGGTGATGACGTAGTTGATGGTCACCTCGGCAGCGGTACCGGCGGTCGTCGGTACAGCGATGGTGAACACGGCGTGATTCTTAGTCGGAGCAACGCCCTCGAGACTGCGGACATCGGCGAACTCGGGGTTGTTGATGATGATGCCGATGGCCTTGGCGGTATCCATGGAGGAACCGCCACCGATGGTCACGATAGCGTCAGCCTCGGCGGCCTTGAAGGCCTCGACGCCGTCCTTGACGTTCTGGATAGTGGGGTTGGGCTTGATCTCGGAGTAGAGGCTCCAAGCGATGCCGGCGGCGTCGAGCTCGTCGGTCACCTTAGCGGTAACGCCAAACTTAACCAGATCGGGGTCGGAGCAGACGAAGATCTTCTTGTAGCCGCGACGCTGGAGCTCACCGGGGATCTCCTTGATGGCGCCGGAACCATGATAAGAAATGGTGTTGAGAACGAAACGATTAGCCATTGATAGCCTCCCATCGTGTGCGGGGCACCCATTACGCCCCGCGCTATAAGTCCCATCCTAACGCTTTTGAAACAAAAAACGCGTGAGAACATCAAAGGTGTTAAAGCGTTTCAACATAATAATAATAGAGCCCTAGTCCTTTCCTCCCGACAGCAGCGTAGGCTAGATTATAGGAGCACTCGCCCAAAGAATACGACCCGCTCAGTCTATAAATTGTTTCTGTTTTAGCAATATATGTTTGACAATACGTTTATAAAAGGATACTTTATAGTAAATAATATGCATGCAGCAAATAGCATCATTCATTTTGTTAGAAATTGCCCATGCTGTTATTGCAGCTGCATGTACTACAACGTACAGCGTAATTCTCCGCACGAAGCAGAAGACGGCTCCAATTCGATCGAGGCGATGACGCGTGATAGCTACTGGTCCTAAATCGAGCAAGACGGCTACAAACGAATATCGAATCTCAATTGAAGGTAACCCTTATCCGCATGCTCTAGCTCTCATCAACCCAGCGGGAGACAACCTCAACATCAAAAGACATGGGTTCACGGGTCCACTAGGACAGCTATTGAGTCTTAAATATACCGTTTATGACGATGCAAATGAAAAACTCTTTACTGTCGTCGACGGTGGTTTTAGTAACATGCCCAGGGTTGCGCTCATCATCGAACACAAGGAAGTTGCGGTGTTCGATTATGGCCTAAACAGACTTGAGATGAAGTGCGTAACGAACATACCGAATTACACAATAAAAGGTAACTTCCTATTTGGAGATTACGATATATTCAGTCAACGGGAAGTAAAGCTATCTTCAGTTAACGTCCTTCAATGTGATAAACAATCGTGCTTTAGCATACAGGTTTTGGATAAAGCCGAATTAGCTGCCGCAATTGGAATACCCACAGCCATTGCCCTTCTTAGGGCTCGGATTGAAGAGCATCTCGAATAAATCGCAAAAAGCAGTTCGTTGCAACGTTCAGGAGTTAGTTTTTTCTGGCTCCTGAAACTGTATTACATAGAGATGAAAAATATTGCGGCAAAGGGACAACCCCTTTGCCGCATTCGGTTACTTTCGACAGCCCTCTTTCCAAGCCTCTGCCGCAAGCTTCCAGCGAAAACGCAAGTCGCGCTCGCGGTCGATGAACATGATGGCAAACGCGACAAACAGCAGCACGCTCGCCACGACGATGGCGTGCAGGCCCATGCGCTCAATACACCAGTTGCCCAACACGGCGCCAAACACAAAGGTAAAGATCACGCCAAAGTACAGCAGGCCGTTTTCCAAAAAGCCGCGCTTATGGGTGATGATGTAATCATCCACGTTTTGCAGCGCGTTGCGCAAGTTGCCGATGCACATGGTCGTGGCGATGCCGTGACCGTGGATCTTGCGGAAGCTCTCGACTTGCATACCGCAGGCAAACGAAGTGAGGCAGTTGGCGAGCAGGTTGAAATCGTCACCCGGGATAAAGCTCACGCCCAGCAAGATGACGGCTTCAAAGAACACCGTCACCTGACGCCAGTGGATCACGCTGCCAAAACGCTCGTGTACCAGGTCGGCAAGCATAATGCCCACAGCAAACGAAACCACAGGGAAGAAGTAACGCCCCGCAAGCGCCCAATTGCCCTCCGAGATGCTCACGCCCACCAGCAGGATGTTGCCCGTCTGCGCGTTGGCGAAAACATGGTCGCGCCCAATGTACGAATACACATCCATAAAGCCACCGGCGAGCGCCAAGATGATGCCCAGCTCAATGGATTCCGATATCTGTTTGGCACGCTGCATCGTCGTGCATCCTCCTTGTTGACGACCTTCTCGTGCGTTGGCGGGCACATAACCGCCGTTCATACTGTAACCCATTGACAACATGACTTGCGCGCGAGACGACCCCTTCGACACGGGGATACACAGTCTGGAAACAATCGGCGGGCGAGGCGCCGACACCCGCATCGACGCGCCGATCCGCCAGCTCATGTACTCCACCAGTCTTTTTAGCCCCGTCCCAAAAAGACTGGTTACAATTACGTGCAGCATACAAACACCGGGAGGGATCGTGGCAAAAAAGCCTCAGCACGCTCAGAACAACCAGCGCAGTCAGCAGGACAAACAGGGCCAGCAGCAAAAGCGCGGCGGTAAGGCGCGGGGTGGGCACACCACGCATACCCCAGCAGCGCCCACACGTCCCTGGCGTCCGGGCCGCGATAAGTTCCTCCCCGTCAGCCGCGCCGACATGAACGCGCGCGGCTGGGACCAGTGCGACTTCGTCTACATCTGCGGCGACGCCTACGTGGACCACCCCAGCTTTGGCATGGCCATCGTCAGCCGCGTCCTTGATGCACACGGTTACAAGGTGGGCATTATCTGCCAGCCCGACTGGACCGATCCCGCCAGCATCAGCGTGCTCGGCGAGCCGCGCCTGGGCTTTCTCGTCAGCGCCGGCAACATGGACTCCATGGTCAACCACTATTCGGTGACCAAGCACCGACGCCACACCGACGCCTATACCCCCGGCGGCGAGGAGGGGCACCGCCCCAATCGTGCCGTCACGGTCTACGGCAACCTCATCCGCCAGACGTTTAAGGATGCCCCCATCATTATCGGCGGCATCGAGGCGAGCCTGCGCCGTCTGGCCCACTACGACTACTGGCAGGACAAGCTCAAGCGCTCGGTACTGCTCGACTCGGGCGCCGACATCCTCATCTACGGCATGGGCGAGCACGCGATCGTCGAGATCGCCGACGCGCTCGACGCGGGGCTGCCAGTCGACCAGATCACCTATATCAACGGTACCGTCTACCGCACCAGCTCGCTCGATGAGGTCTACGACTACGACCTGCTGCCCAGCTGGGACGACCTTACCGCCGACAAGCTCAACTACGCGCGCAGCTTTAACGTGCAGCAGCAGAATATGGACCCCATCACCGGGCATCGACTGGTAGAGCCCTACCCCAACAGCGTCTATGTGGTACAGAACCCGCCGTCGGCGACGCTCACCACCGACGAGATGGACGAGGTGGCCGAGCTCCCCTACGCACGCGATTGGCATCCCGACTACGACACGGCGGGGGGCGTACCGGCCTTTGCCGAGATCAAGTTTTCCATTAGCTCCAACCGCGGCTGTTTTGGCGAGTGCTCGTTTTGCGCCCTCACCTTCCACCAGGGCCGCGTGTTGCAGATGCGCAGCCACGACTCGATCATGCGCGAGGCCGAGCTGCTCACGCGCGATCCCGAGTTTAAGGGCTATATCAACGACGTGGGCGGGCCGACGGCCAACTTTAGCCGTCCCGCCTGCGACAAGCAGCTCAAGCACGGCGTGTGCAAGAACAAGCGCTGTCTGTGGCCGAGCGTGTGCAAGAACATGGTGGTCGACGAAAGCGGCTACACGCAGCTGTTGCGCGATCTGCGCCAGTTGCCGGGCGTCAAAAAGGTCTTCGTCCGCAGCGGCATCCGCTTTGACTACACCATGGCCGACGCCTCGGACGAGTTTTTGCGCGAGCTGCTGGAGCATCATGTCTCGGGCCAGCTGCGCGTAGCGCCCGAGCACGTGAGCGACGCGGTGCTGTCCGTGATGGGCAAACCGAGCCGCGCCGTCTACGATGCGTTCTGTCGTAAATTTGAACGCTTGAACCGCGAATACGGACTCAAGCAGTACGTAGTACCGTATCTGATCTCGAGCCATCCCGGCTCGACGATGAAGGAAGCCGTGGACCTTGCCGAGGCCGTACGCGACATGGGCTACATGCCCGAGCAGGTGCAGGACTTCTACCCCACCCCGTCCACCATGTCGACCTGCATGTACTACACCGGCGTAGATCCGCGTACCATGCAGCCGATCTACGTAGCGCGCGACCCGCACGAAAAGGCCATGCAGCGCGCGCTCATCCAATACCGCAAGCCCGAGAACTACAAGCTCGTACGCGAGGCACTGGAAAAGGCCGGCCGCCGCGATCTGATTGGCTACACCAAGCATTGCCTGATTCGCCCCGTGCCGCCGCGCCCGGGCGAGACATCTGCCGGCGGGGGGCATGGCACCGGCAAGAAGGGCGGCAAGGCCCACGGTGGCGCCGCCGGCAAGGGACCCAAAGGCAGCAAGGGGCACGGTGGCATGTCGCGTGCGCAGAACACCGCCGGCCGCAACCGTGCAGCCCAGGGGCGTCAGGGCGCCAACGGAGGCGGGCGTCGCAACTAGGGCAGCGGTGCGCTCGCTGCGTCCATCCCACACGCGTGGCGCAGCGAGCGCATTGCCTCAACGAGGATGACGCCGGCGATAGCGACCGTGATTACCACGTCGAGCGGTGTGTTCACAAACCACAACAGACCCATCAGGTACGACCCGGCATTAAAGGCAAAGTGCAGCAGGATCGTGTAGCGGAGCTTTCCGGTCGTCACGAGCACCCAACCAAAGATGAGGCCGGCGGCACCCGCGTAGCAACCCTGTACCCAATTCATGTGCATAAAACCGAAGATCGCCGCCTGCAGCACAATCGCCGCGGCGATACCCCACGTGCTTGGGGCCGCCCAGGGCACCATGGCGCCACTCTGCGCGCTCACACGACGCCGGCACTTCCAAAGTGGGCGGCACTGCGGATTAAACGCTCGGAGCGAAAACTCAAAAATAATGCCGCGCACCAGCAACTCCTCGCAAAACGGAGCGCCGAGCACCGTGGTCAGGACGGCAAGAAGGTTGGTATCGCCCAAGCCTGTTTCCTCGACGAGCTCGCTATAGTCCGCCGCAACCTCGGGCAGCAGCGACAGCACGCCGTCGCATAGGTAGCTAATGACCACCTGCATGGATAGGCCGATCACGACAACGCATGCGATGCGCTTCCATGCAGCATTTGCTCCCCCGCCGAGCGGGCGTTCACCTTGCCGGCGCGCCATGAAGGAGCGGGGCCACAGATAGCGCCACCACAGCAGCGCCATCAAAAACGACGCCGTCTGAGCGGCGGCCTGAAACCATTGAATATCGAGATTGTCGATCGGGAAACCCGTCAGTGCCGACACGATGTCCAGCGCGGAGAACAAAACAATGCTCAGGGCAATATCGGCAGCGACGACACCAAAACAGGCAAGCGCCCAAACCAGCGCATTGAGCATGCCAACCTCCTCAAAACCCGGCACTTGGGGACAGTCATTGTTGATGAGAATCGGGCGCAGCGCCAAAAGCCCCGTTGGGCGAAATGTCGAACGGGAAGGTGCCGCAGCGATTGAACGCGGCGATAAACATGCGGATGGCGTTGGACGGCGTGGTGCCCACGAGCTGAGTTGCCGCCGCGAAGGCCGCCTTTTCCTCGGGCAAGACCTTCGCGACAACCGGGGTCATGTGTTCTGCCATGGCGCTTCCTTTTTGAAACGACGGTGGTGCGGATAGATGCGGGCCACGCGGCTGGGCGACGGGCTGTGAAGGCAACCCGATTGGCCCGCATCCGGAGTTTGTTTCTGCGGCGTTGGTATTACTTGGTATCCCTAAGTATTACCCCGCAGATAGAATACCACACCCGACCCCATGGGGACGGAGGAAAACGGATCATTTTGTTGCTGAGTTAGTATTTAGAGCGTGATGATATCCGAGATATCGAGGGCCTGAGCATCGGCGGTGTCGTGCGTGGCAAGCAGGAGCATGCGGCCGTCGAGCAAGTCGAGCACAGCGTCGGCCGTCACATCGCGCGCGGCGGCATCCAGGCCGGTAAAGGGCTCGTCAAGAATCACCGCGCCGCCCGGGCACAGCAGGGCTCGAGCGATCTCGACGCGACGGCGCTGCCCGCCCGAAAGCTCGGCCACGCGAGCATGCACATCGACCCCCGGCACCAGCAAGCGCAACAGGGCCGCAGCACTCGAGGCGTCCACGCGTACATCGGCGCACACCAGCACGTTATCCAGCGCCGAGGCGGACTCGACCAAGCGTGCATCCTGAAACACCATCGAGCACGGTGCGCACTCCCCTGCCGCAAGGGCAAGGAGCGTCGACTTACCCGCACCCGAGGCGCCCATCACACAGATACGCCCACCCGCGGGCACGTTGAGCACCAGTCCGTCGAGCGCCGGCGCCCAGGGCGCGCGATAGCCCACGGCAAGCGCAAGCTCCGCCGCAGCGCCATCGCCCGCAGCCCTCGCACGCCCGCGCAGCCCATGCCCATGCGCCCGCACGGCCGCACCCCACGCCACGGGCCCCGAAACCCGCAGCAGCCACACCAGCACGCGCTCACACGCCCACGAGGCGGCAACGACCAGCACGGTCCAAGCCAGCAGGTCGGCCGTCTCAATCAAAAGCTTCGCCTGATAGATGCGCTCACCCACGGTGCCCACCGCCATGCCGATCAGCTCGGCTGCCACACCGGCCTTCCAGCTCATGCCGATCACGGCACGCGCACACGAAAGCACAAACGGCAGGACTTCGCGCCAGGTGTGGGCGCAAAACAGTCGCCAGCCCCGCACGCCATGCAGACGAAACATCTGCTCCAGTGGCTTATCCACCTGCGACAAGCCTTCGACCAGTGAGAAATATACGCCCGGCAGCGCCATCAAAAAGACCGCCGCGATGCTCACACGTGCCGACCCCAGCCAAATGAGCAGCAGGACCACCACGCAGGCAACCGGCGTCGCCTTCACAAACGAAAGTGCCGGCGCCGCCAAGCGGGCAAACGCCCGCGACCGTACAGAAATCCCGGCCAACAAACCGCCGCATACCGCGGCAAGAGCCAGCCCGCCCAGAATCCGTACGCCCGAGCCCGCCAAAATCGCCCAGGTACCGACAGCGCATACCAGCCGCAACAACGCCGCCACGACAGCACCCGGCCCCGGCAAGATCAGCGGCTGCGCCACCAGCGCCGCCACCAGCATCCACGCGGCAAGCCAAAAGGCGGCGACGGCACCTGCTGCCGCCACCGCCTTCATACGCTCTGTCATTTGTCGAGCAAACGCGCGCACGGGCTACTCCATGTAGTAGAAATCGTCAGCCGGAAGTTTACCACCCACGGCACTCGCGTCCGCGTCGGACAGCACCTGCAGATACCCGCTAAGTGCCGCCTTCATATCCTTACCCGTCTGGCAGACAAGCATGCACCCGGGAATCGCCTTCTCGGCGATCTTGGCGTTATCCACGATGCCGGCATCGACCACGGCCTGCGCCCAGTCTGCTGGCGCCGCATTGACAGCCTTAACGCTCGCCGCATGGCAGCTCAAGAACTCCGCCACGACCTCGGGATGTTCCTCGGCAAACGCGCGGCGCACCACGGTCACACCCGTCAGCAAGCGCGAGCCCGTGTCACCCGCCAGCTCATCCCACGCATCGGTCAGGCTTACCGGAGCCGACAGCTTGCCTTCGCTCTTTGCGATGGCAGCTGTCTTGAACGGCTCCGGCAGCACGCCCACGGCGGACGGGTCGGCAAGCAGGGCCGACAGCACCTCGGTGGGCTCGCTCTTAAACTCGAGCGTCACCTGTCTGGTCAGGCCCGCGCGCTCCAGCAGGTAGTTCATGACGTACTCCGGCGTGGTGCCTTTGCCCGTCATGTAGACGGTACGACCCGCCAGATCACCAAACGAAGTAACGTCCGCGTTACCCGTCACCACGTTCAGCACGCCCAGCGTGTTGATGTCGATGACCTGCACCGCGCCCTCGGTCTTGTTGTAGAGCACGCTCGCCACGTTGGCGGGCACCAGGGCAATGTCGACATCGCCCTGAATCATCTTGGGCACGATCTCGTCGGCCGCGGCGCTGATCGCAAAGTCGAACTCGTTATCCGTGGCATCGTCGGCCGCCTGGTCCATAAACTGCACCAGGCCAATCGAGGTCGGTCCCTTGAGCGAGGCGACGTGCACCTCGACCGGCTCCGCAGCAGCACCGGCGCCGTCCGTGGCAGCCGAGCCCGCGGCGGGCCCGGCACCGACAGCCCCGCCGCCACAGCCCGCGAGCGCAAGCGACAACGCGCCCACGGCGAGCGCCGAGGCAAACCCCCGGCGCGTCATCTCAACATCAAACGCGCGCATCGCTAGCACTTCCCCTCGTTAGGCATCGACCAGGCGTGATGGTCGGTATGCAGCAACTCCTCGGCCAGCGGCGAGAGCGGCGCGCCCAAAAACTCGCGGTAGCACGCCTGAACATCGGGGTTCTCGTGCGAGAAGCGAATGTCCGCAGCGGCATCCAGGCCCCACAGCACCTGGCCGCGCTCGGCCGCCAGCTCGCAGCCGTCGTGAATGGGCTGGCCGCCGCCACCGACGCAGCCGCCCGGGCACGCCATGACCTCGACGAAGTCATAGCTCGCACGGCCGTCGCGAATCGCATCGAGCAGGCGGGCAGCGTTGCCCAGCCCGTGCGCCACGGCGACGCGCACCTTGGTGCCATCGATATCGGCCACGGCCTCCTTCCAGCCATTCAGGCCACGCACGTCGGTAAAGAAATCCGCATCGGGGTTCTTGCCCGTCACCAGGTAATAGGCCGAGCGCACGGCGGCCTCCATCACGCCTCCCGTGGCGCCAAAGATCACGCCCGCGCCCGTGCCGAAGCCCAGCGGCGTATCGAGCGGCTCCTCGGTAAGCGTGTCGACGCTCACGTGGCTCGCGCGAATCATGCGTACCATCTCGCGCACCGTCAGCGCAACGTCCACATCGGGCACGCCGCCCTCGCCCACCATGCTCGGCAGCGCACACTCGGCCTTCTTGGCCGTGCACGGCATCACGGACACCACGAACAGGCGCTCGGGCTCCACGCCCAACACCTTGGCGTAGTACGTCTTGGCAATGGCGCCGAACATCTGCTGCGGCGACTTGGACGTGGACAGGCTGTCGACAAACTCCGGATAGCGCGCCTTCACAAAGCGCACCCAGCCCGGGCAGCAACTCGTGAACATGGGCCAGCCGCGACTGTCGCCCTCGCCCTTGGAGGCAGCGCCCAGGCGCTCGAGCAGCTCGGAGCCCTCCTCCATAATGGTGAGGTCGGCCGAGAAATCGGTATCGAACACGTACTCAAAGCCCACGCGGCGCAGCGCGCAAGCCAGGCGTTTGACGGTAGCCTCCTCGCGCGGAATGCCGAGCTCCTCGCCCCAGGCGCTACGCACGGCCGGCGCAATCTGCACCAGTACAATCTTGTCAGGATCGGCGAGAGCATCGAACACGGTCTCGGTATCGTCACGCTCGCGCAGGGCGCCCGTCGAGCAATGCGTGATGCACTGACCGCACGCGACGCAATCGGTCTTGCCGATCGGTGCACGCCCGCGGGTGCCCACGGCGGTATGCGTGGCGCGGTTGGTCAGGTCCCAAATCCCTAAGCCCTGCACGCCCTCGCACACCTTGATGCAGCGCATGCATTTGATGCACTTGTCGTTATCGCGGATGATGGGGAAATCGAAGTCCCAGCCCTCGCGCGCCAGGTGCTGCTCGTACGGCAGATAGAAAATGCCAAGGTCGTTGGCGATGGTCTGCAGGTTGCAGTTGCCGCTGCGCACACAGCTCGTACAGCGCGAGTCGTGCTGGGACAGCAGCAGCTGCACGTTGGTGCGACGGGCCTCGCGGGCCTTGGGACTGTTGGTATGGACCACCATGCCGTCGAGCACGTAGTTGTTGCAGGCGGCAACCAGCTGGTCGCAGCCCTCGACCTCGACCACGCACACGCGGCAACCGCCGATCTCGTTCAGATCGCGCAGGTAGCACAGGGTGGGAATCTGGATGCCGACGGACTTGGCCGCATCCAGGATCGTGGTGTGCTCGGGCACCACGACCTCGCAATTATCGATCGTGAGCTTGACCATGTTGAGTGCTCCGCTTTCGGTGTTGTCGCTGACAGTGGTTTTGTTGGGCTCTACCATTCCAGGTTCCTCCCTCCGCGGAACGCGCCAAAGCCAAAGTGGTCGCAACGCAGGCAGCGGCTTGCCTCCTGGCGTGCCTCCTCCTCGGTAAGGCCCTGCTCGACCAGATTCCAATCGTGGATGCGCTCGCCGGCTTCGCGCTCGCCCAGCTCGCAGCGGCCGCACTCGTGCTTGCCCTTAAACTGCACGGTCGGCAGCTCAACGTCGAGCTTGATCTTGTGGTCAAAGCCCAGATAGCGGTCGATATTTGCCGAAGCAACGCGGCCGGCGTTGATGGCACGGATGACGGTGGCGGGGCCGGTCTGGCAGTCACCGCCGCTAAAGAGGCCATCGAAGTTAGGCACGGCGCCATCCGAATCGGTGACGACGCGACCCCACTTGCAGGCGATGCCCATGTCCTCAAACGGCTTGGAATCGATGTCCTGGCCAATGGCCACAAACACGCGCTCGCAGGGAATGACGCGCTCGGGCGTGGCGGCGGCACGCGGGGCCGGACGCCCACGACGGGGCTCGCCGATGATCTGCGGCTGCACGCGCAGGCCACTCACGCGACCTTCCTCGCCCGTCTCGATAGCGAGCGGGGCGGTCAACTCCAGTACCTCGCAGCCCTCGGCCTGGGCGCCGGCGATCTCGGCATCCTGGGCCGTCATGTCGCAGATGCGACGGCGGTAGACGATGCTCACCTTTTCGGCACCGCAGCGCACGGCGGAGCGCGCCACGTCCATGGCCACGTTGCCGCCGCCGATGACGCACACGCGCTGGCCGCTCAGGTCGGGCAGCTCGTCGTCGCCGATGGCGCGCAGCATCTTGACGGCCGACTCCACGCCGAGCGCTTCCTCGCCCGGAAGGCCGAGCTTCTTATCGCTGTGGGCGCCAATGGCCAGGTAGACGGCATCGAACTCGTCGCGCAGGCGGGCAAGTTCCTCGCCGTTGACGGAGTGATCGAGCTCAACGTCGATGCCGGCGCTCAAGATCCAGTCGATCTCGGCCTGCAGGCGCTCGCGCGGCAGACGGTAGCTGGGAATGCCGTAGCGCAGCATGCCGCCCATGTGGTGGCGCTGCTCAAAGATGGTCACCTTATGACCCATCACGGCCAGGTAGTAGGCACAGGAAAGGCCGGCCGGGCCGCCGCCGATCACGGCGACGCGCTTACCGGTGTCGTCCACTACATGCGGCTTGTGGTCGTTGAGGTCGCTGTGCTCAACGGCAAAACGCTTGAGGGCGAGAATGTTCATGGGGTCGTCGACCATGCCGCGGCGGCAATGCATCTCGCAGGGATGCTCGCACACCAAGCCGCAGACGAGCGGCAGTGGGTTGTTCTTGCGGATGACCTTGACGGCGTCGGCATACCGGCCTGCCTCGACGAGCGAGATGTAACCGGGAATGTCGACGTGCGCCGGGCAGCCCGAGACGCACGGGACGCGGGCCTCGCGGTCAAAGCCGCAGGAGTGCTCGCGGATGTGATGCTCAAAATCGTCACGGAAGCCGCGAATGGCCGTGAGTGCCATGGCGCCGGCTTCGTAGCCGATGGCGCAGTCGCTCGAAAGGTAGATGGTGCGGGCCGTGCGCTCAATCAGGTTGAGCGTGGACTCATCGGCGCGCCCTTCGAGCACATCGGCGAGCAGGTCGCTCAGCGCGCTCAGACCCACACGGCAGGGTGTGCACTTGCCGCAGCTCTGGGTGGAGCACAGGTTAACGAGCGCTGCCGTAAACTCAACGGGACACGGGGCGAGCGAACTCACCGCCAGACGGCGTCCGAGCGCATCGTGCAGGTCGTCCATGACGGCCTGAGCGTGGCTGCGTTCCATTACGTGCAGTCGAGCCATAAGATCCCCTCTCACATGGCAGCCCGGAGGCGAGACCGAGCGAAGTTGCTACACGCACAACACTGACCTATATAATTGTTTGGCAGCGACACGGTTCGGCAGGCGGTATGAAACGTCGTCCTTAGCGGTGAAAACGAACATTTCCGCAGATAAATGCCATATTTGATAAAACGCGTTACCAAATGACAATGCCCCGTCCACGCAATCACGTGGACGGGGCATTGCTCTAGGTATGCGGTCAGCGACCCTGTTGCTTTTACTTAAGCTCGGGCCAGTAACCCTTGTTGGCCTCGATCATGTCGTCGAGAACTTCCTTGGCGACCTTCATCGACGGCACGGTCTTGTTGAGCGTGAAGGCCTTGAGCGCCTTCTCGTACGAACCCTCGATCGTAGCCTCGACCACGAGCTTCTCGGAGTTCAGCTGCTGCATCATAAGACCTTGCTGGAACAGAGGAATGTTGTCGCGGCTGATGACCTCGGGGCCGTTCTTGCCAATGTAGGCAGGCAGCTCGACCATAGCGTCGTAGGGCATGTTGGGGATAGCGCCCTTGTTCTCGCAAATGACCAGGAAGCGCTGCTTGGTGTCGTTCTTCAGAGCGATAGCCAGGTCGGCAATCCAGTCGCCGTGGCTGCCCGCATAGAACGTGCTCTCGTCGATCTCGCCCGTCTTCTCGTAGTGATCGATACCATCAAAGAGGTTCTTCTCACGCGTCTCCTCAACCTCGTTAGCACGGGTGCGCTCGGGGTTGGAATGCTCGACGAACTCCTTCTGCTGCAGGTAGTAGTTCAGGTACGTGTTGGGCAGGTACTCCGGGAAGCACTCCATGATCTCGTACTCGCCCTTCCAGACGTAGTACCAGCTGCCCTTGGTGTGGCGGTTCTGCTCGGGGTGCTCGTCAGTGGCCTCCTCGGGCTTCTTGGACATCAGCGAGCCCATGCCCTTGAGGTACGAATCGGGCAGCAGAATCTCGTGCTCCTTGATGTACTCGCGCAGCTGCGGGAGCACCTCCTCGCCCTTGTGGCGAATCGAGGTGAACCAGCCAAAGTGGTTGAGGCCAAAGTAATCGTACTCGACATCCTTCTTGTCGATATCGAGCGCGGCGCAAACCACGTCGATGATTGCAATCGGCATGTCGCAGATGTTGATGATGCGAGCGTTGGGACGCAGCACGCGGCAGCCCTCGGACACGATGGCGGCAGGGTTGGAGTAGTTGAGAATCCAGTAGTCCTTCTTGGCGTACTTCTCAACGTCATCGATCAGCTCGACCATGGGGAAGATGGTGCGCATGCCGTAGGCAAGGCCGCCGCAGCCGCAGGTCTCCTGACCAACGCAGCCGTGACGCAGCGGAATCTTCTCGTCCTGCTCGCGCATGGCATAGCCGCCCACGCGCATCTGGGCAAACACGAAGCTCGCGTCGGTAAAAGCCGTCTTTTTGTCGGTGGTCACCGTAAGCTTGATGTCCAGGCCGAGGTCCTCGTGCAAAATCCAGTCCACGAGCACGCCGATCTTGCGCTGACGCTCCTCGTTGATGTCGTACAGACGAATCTCGTCAACGTCGAGCTCGTCCTTGCGCAGAGCGATGGACTTGACGATGCCAGGGGTAAAGGTGGATCCGCCACCACACAGAGTAATGATCATTGTTTACTGCTCCTTCTCAATTGCATTCTCGACTTTGTCACGCATCTCGGCGACCTTCATGCCAAAGATGATCTGGATATTGTTGCCGTTGCGGTTGATGCCGCTGTTGGGCACGTGGTTGATGAGGTTCTCATCGACAAGATCCGGGTTCTTAACGTTCACGCGAAGACGCGTAAAGCAGTTCTCGAGCTCCTCGATGTTGTCCTTGCCGCCAAGACCTGCGACCAGGTCGGCAATACCTGCATCGACGCCCTCTGCGGGAGCCGCGGCAACAGCGCCCTGCTTCACCGCGACAGACGCGGCGGCCTCGCCCTCGGCAACGGACTCGGCGAGCTCGGACTCCTCCTCGCGGCCAGGCGTGTGGAGGTTGAGCTTCTTAATAAGGAAGGTGAAGAGGAAGAAGTACAGAGCGGCGTTGACGACTCCGAGCACGAGCATCATCGGCCAGTTGGTCTTATCGACACCGAGGACCAGGTTGGAAACCACGATGTTGATGATGCCGCCTGCAGTCGAAGCGGGCACGGAGAGGACCTTGAGCAGAACCAGGAAGATGCCGGAAAGAATCGAGTGAACGACAAAGAGCACGGGAGCGGCAAAGACAAAGAGGAAGTCCATGGGCTCGGTCACGCAGGAGAGCACGGCGGTGATGATCAGCGGGATGATAACGGCCTTGGTCTTATCCTTGTTCCCCTTGTAAGCGGTGAAGATAAAGGCGAGACCGATACCGATGTAGGGCCACAGGTTGTTGAAGGTGTAGCTGTTGAAGTAGGTGCTATCGGAGAAGGGCTGGCCCGTCATCGCCATCTCGGCAACACGGATGGGATAGGCGCCGGCGATAACCTGATCACCCAGCGTAAGGGTGCCGCCCACATCGGAGAACTGGAACGGGGTGTAGATGAGGTGGTGCAGGCCGGTGGGAACGAGCAGCTTGTTGAGCATGCCGTAGATAAACAGACCGATGTTGCCCGACTCCTTAATGATGCCGGCAACGGAGGAGATGGCGCCCTGAACCGGAGGCCAAACGATGCAGAAGCCAGCGCCCATGATCCAGGAGATGATGATCATGATCAGGAACGGGAAGCGAACGCCCGAGAACATCGAAAGGGCAATGGGGAACTGCTTGTTCGAGTACTTGTTGAACACGGCACCGGTGATGCAACCAAGAATGATGCCGCCAAACACGCCGGTATCGAGCACCTGAATGCCCATAACGGTGCTCTGGCCGGTTCCGGTAAGACCGAGCATGCCGCTCGCTTCGGCAAGAGAGCCGGTGGCGTTGAGCACGATGTTGTTAGCCTGCAGGAACAGGAAGAACGACATCAGGGCGATCAGCGAAGCATGGCCCTTGTTCTTCTTTGCCATGGCGCCGGCGATGCCCACGCAGAACAGAATCGAGAGGTTGTTGATGATAAACATCAGCGACTGATAGACAACGGCGCCCACAAGCTGGAACGGACCGGAGCCCAGCACAGGGATCACGGCGCAGATGGTCTTGTTGGTCAGAATAATGCCCACGATGAGCAGAATGCCGGCAACCGAGAGATACATCATCGGCTGAACGATTGACTTCGCGAACACCTCCAACGGCGCTTTGAAATTGAACTTCTTTTTTGCGGTCATAGCGGTACTCCCCTTCCTTTTCCGCAAATTAAGACAGATGTGCCCTGGACAAGACCGTGAGCCTTGCCTTATATCAATCGATGTGTGGGCACGTTATGCCTAGAGACCAGGTTCTCCAAGCAGGTTAACAATGTGATATGCGAGATAACTCTTCTCGGCATCGGTAACGACAACGTTATAGGTAGACGCTAAGTGGTCGGCAATTGACTCCGCACACGAGAGCGCCCTCGGATACGCCGTTTCATCGATACGGAACAGCGCGTCGCCATTGACCTGCCCCGCCGCGGGATCGAGCGCCCGCTGCGCAAAAAACTGCAGATGGCGAACGAAACGCTCGTACGGCAACGAGGTGACGTCAAGGGTCGTGGCATAGTGCTCGGAAATAATCGCGAGCACGTCGCGAACAAGCTGGACCGAAACAATCAGACGGTCAGAGCGCTGCGGCATGGTGGCGTTGACGATATGCAGCGTAATAAAACCCTGCTCTTCTTCGCTCATCTGGATGCCCATATACTCCTTGATAATCTGCAGCGCACGGCCCGCAAGCGCATACTCCTTGCGATAGAACTGCTGGATCTCGAGCAGCAACGGATTCTCGCAGGGGACGCCCTTACGCTCGCGCTCCAAAGCAAGACTGATATGGTCTGCGAGAGCAATGAGAATCTTGTCGTTGATATCAACATTGAGCTCTCGACGGAGCATCTGAACAATGTCCTCGGAAATCACGAGGTTGACGGTGGGAATGGACTCCAAAAGATGTGCCAAGCGGTCAATCGTGCGCGAATCCTGAGAAGTGCCCTCCTGCAGCGCATAGGTCTTTTCGACCGATGCCTCATCGATAGCGTCGCCGGCATGACGGCCAAAGCAGAGGCCTCGACCGATGACGATGAGCTCAGAGCCATCGTCCGAAGTGACCATTGCGACGTTGTTGTTGAAAACTCGCTTGATAACCACGGTACCCACCACAAGAATTTACTCGGAAAGCCAGACGACAGGCTCTTTAACAGCAACAGGGCCGGAAGCGTGCTCACGAAGAGTCGAGTTCTCCGAACGCTCGCACACGATAACGAAGACCGTGGGATCGAAGCCGGCGGCGCGGACCGCGTCGAAATCGACCTCGACGAGGGGCTGGCCCGCGTCGACATGGTCACCCTGGGCAACAAGCGCATGGAAGCCCTTGCCCTCAAGTTTAACAGTGTCGATTCCGATATGCAGCATCACCTGAGCAGAGCTGTCGTCAGACATGATACCCAGCGCGTGCTCGGTCGGGAACAGCGCCGCGACGGTACCGGAGACAGGAGCGCACACCGTTCCCTCTTGGGGAACCACGGCAACGCCATCGCCCACGGCACGGCTGCTAAAAGCGGGGTCATTGGTTTTTTCCAGATGAACAAGCTCGCCGGAAACGGGAGCGAGGATTTCGAACTCGGAAGATGCAGTCTTCTGCTCATCCGAACCGCCCATCAGGCGAGAAAAGAAACCCATGGTGACATGTCCCTTCATAAATATAGCCCAACCAAAATCAAGCGAATGCGTCCATAGAGACACATCCGTTCAAAGACTTTGGTTAGGCCCACGTCCGAGGGACTCGGTAACCTTCCGCATTTCTTTTTACGGGAGCTATTGTAGACAAGCCCAAAGCCAGAACAATCATTATGACCGGTGAGCGGTATTTTTTCTTCGATAAACGGTATTTAAGCGGCACTTAGGGACGTTCCTTTTCTGCCGGCACCCAGGGGCGATCCTCACTCTGGTGCATTGGGGACAGGTTTGTTTGCACCAGGTTGGTGCAGATTAACCTGGCCCCATTGCACCAATTTCGTATGCGCTAGACAAAGAGCTCGCATTCCTTCCGCACGACGCAAACCTTGCTCAGCATCTGAGAAACAGCGGATAGCTTGTTGGGATCAAGCTTACGAGCGCCTCGCGGGCATACGGCAATGCAGCGCATGCAGGAGATGCACGCCTCGCCAGCTGCTCGTTTGGGGTCACCCTTGTCGATAGCACAAACGGGGCACGCCGCGGCGCATGCACCGCAGGAGACGCAATCCTCTGTTGCCTCAGGTGCCATGCGGTGACCTCTGGCTTGTTTATAAGGACGATTGCCGGGAATAGAGGGCTCGGATGTATCCTCAGCCAACAGCTTTTGCTGAATTTGCTGCGCAAACTCTGCGAGCTGCGCCGCATCCTGCGCATCCGGACGACCGGCAGCAAACTGTCGCGCAATGGAATGTTCTGCAATGGCTGCAACTGCCGCGGTTACCCGGAATCCCGCATGCTTCGCAACGTCCTCCAGCTCTACGAGCGTGTCCTCAAACGCGCGGTTTCCGCAGACGCACACCAGAACGGCCCGCGCTCCGTTGCCGTGAACCATGTTCAGTCGGTCGACCGCCACGGCAGGGACTCTGCCGGCATACGCCGGCACGGAGATAACAGCCACGTCGTCCTTCGTCATCGAGACCTCGTGGAAATCCAACCCGCTATCGGTCAGATCGACGGTAACGGTATTCTTGTCCAGCGCTCCAGCCACAAGGCCAGACACCTTCTGCGTTCCACCCGTCGGACTAAACACAATTTCGAATACGCTCATCTAGACACCCTCCCCCTACGCCTGGCAACGCGTCAAGCCGTTTTCACATCCAGCCAGAGTATACGGCACGTAGGGTCCCCGTTTTAATGCACCAAGCACCCCAATGCACCCACCCTACGCTGTCTGCCTCTTCGTTTTGTATAAATTACGGTACAGATTGTATATATTTACGGGATACCGCCGTGTTCTCCCGAGGTACCCCATCCTGGCCCGTGCAAAAAACGGAGTATTCTGCAACGTGACCGCGCCAGCACCGCCGCGGGTGGGCAAAACTGTAGGGCGCCGTATCATTTTAAGTCCCGACATGGCGAGAATAACGCGTCCCTGCTCCGGAAAACGGCGAAATCTGGCTCAAAACGCTCGCTAGGGATATCCGAAGACCACCGTCGGCGACGTCGAATCATATGCAGACAACTCGAACTACAGAATACTCCAAAAAATGCACGGCGCACCCCATGGGACCCATTGCCGCATGGCAGGAAACAGGCCCACGGCATCCTCTAGATGCATTCCCGAGGAAATCACATTTGAACTAGCGATCGGATACGGCAAACAAAAAGGGCCCCGAGCGTAGTTGCTCAGGGCCCTTGGTTCACCTCGCTCTAGTGGGCGATGCGTATGCTATTTGCGCTTGCCGCCGCCGTCACCGGGACGACGGGAGCTGCCGCCGCGCTTGCCGCCACGGCTGTTGCCATAGCTGCCACGGTTATCGCGACCGCCGGCGCGGCCGCCGCGGGAGCCGGCCTGGTTGCCGCCACGCCCGCCACGATAGCCGCCACGACGCTCCTCGCGGGTATCGTCGTAGTTGCGCCAGTCATCGCGACGATCGCGGCTGGCACGCGGATCACGACGATCGCGCGACTCGTTAGAACGGCCAGCGCCGCTGCGGCCGCCATTGCCGCGAGCACCCTCGCGACGCTCGCCGCCGCGGCTACCGCGCTCTTCAAAGCACTTGCCGCCACGGGACTCACCGCCACGGGCACCTCGCTCACCGCGACCCTCGCCGCCGCGACGCTTATCACGGCCACCGCGCTCGTCATCGCGACCGGAACGACGACGGTCGCCCGAGCCGCGCTTGCCGCCACGCGAGCCACGGCCCTCGTCCTCGCGCTCGACACGACGACGGCCACCGCGGTCCTCGTCCTCGCGGCGACGGCGATGCGCCTCGCCCTGGAACTGCTTGGCACGACGCTCGGCACGGTTACCGCGCGGGGCCTGCTCGACGGCGGCAGCACCGCCGCGCTCCTCGGCAGCCACCTCGCGGGCCACGCTCTCCACAGCCTCGTCCACGCGAGCCTGAACGCCCTCGCGCACGCGGGTCTTGCCGCCGCGCTTGGGACGGCTCGGACGCTCGCCGTCGCCGCGGCGCTCGTCGCGACCGCGGTTGGAACGACCAGCCACGTCGCCGTAATCGTCGCCGTTGCGCTTGCCGTCGCGACGCGCTTGCTCGAGTTTCTTCTTGCTCTTGGACTTGCCGCGCTTGGTCTTCTTCTTCACCTTAAAGGCGGCAGGATCGCGCTCGGGGTCAACGGCGGGCGGATTGGGACCCACGTGCAGGTCGCCCGCTTCGTAAATATCGGCCGTCTTGTCCATGAGCTTCTCAATCTCGTAGAACTCGTCGACGTCCTGCTCGGTCACAAACGTAATGGCCCAGCCCAGCTCGCCGGCGCGGCCCGTACGGCCAATGCGGTGGATATAGTCGGTCGGCTCGGCCGGCACGTCGAAGTTCACGACGTAGCGCACGTCGCTAATGTCGATGCCGCGGGCGAGAACATCGGTTGCCACCAGCACGTCGACGGTACCGTCGCGGAAGGCCGAAAGGGCACGCTCGCGCTGGGCCTGGCTGCGGTTACCGTGAATCGCGGCGGCCTTGATGCCCTTGCGCTCCAGACGACGGCAGCAGCTGTCGGCGCGGTGCTTGGTGCGCATAAAGACGATAGTGCGCTCCGGGCCTTCCTTTTTGAGGAACTCGGGCAGCAGGTTGTTCTTGGCCTCGATGGACACCGGGAACACAAACTGGTCGACGGTGTCGGCGGTCGACGTGGCAGGCGCGATCTCCACGCGGGCCGGATCGCTCACCAGGTCGGTGATCTCGCCCACGGCCTCCTCGTCGAGGGTCGCCGAGAACAGCAGCGTCTGGCGCTCGGCCGGCGTCTCGCGCACAATGCGGCGGACGGCGGGCAAAAAGCCCATGTCGAGCATGCGATCGGCCTCGTCGAGCACCAGCACCTTAACCTCGTCCAGGTGGCAGGCGCCCTGCTCGATCAGGTCGACCAGACGGCCCGGCGTGGCGACCAGAATGTCACAGCCGTACTTGAGCGCCGCGGTCTGCGGCTTGTAGCTCACGCCGCCCACGACGGTCACGGCGACATGGCCGGTGACGTCGGCGATCTTGCTGGCAACCTCGTCGATCTGCTGAGCGAGCTCACGCGTGGGGGTGATGACGAGCATCACGGGACCGCGGCCGTTGCCCTCGGGCTTCTTGGCGCCGCGACGACGGTTACGGCCGCCGCGCTCGCGTACGGGTTTGGGCGGAGCGATGTGCTCCAGGTTGTTCATGGTCGGCAGCAAAAAGGCGGCCGTCTTGCCGGTGCCGGTCTGAGCGGCGGCAAGCAAGTCGCGGCCTTCGAGCACCACAGGAATCGCGCCGGCCTGCACGGGCGTCGGCGCCGTGTAGCCCAGGTTCTCGATAGCACGAAGCATCTCGTCGGAAAGGCCCAGCTCGTCAAAGGCGGGCAGGCTCTCGGTAGCGGACTCGACGGCCTGGGCAGCATTGGCCTCATCGGCGGCATCGAAGGCAGCCTGGGTCATGGCCTCGCGGGTCTCGTCCAGAATCTCGGCGTCCGTGACGTCGGATACAGAATTACGCATATGTTGTTGTTCCTTATCTGCACGCGCAAGGGGCGCGGCATGCGGCCGCGCGGGGCGTGCTTGGTAGTGCGCTAATACATACAAAACAGGTGCGCACAGAGAGGACGTTGCTCAGCACGCTGGCGATCGCTTTGGCAGCCCTATCACGCGCCGTCCAGACGCAGCAGCTCTAAGCGATGGAGCAGATTCGCCGCTGGTTAGTATACCCGTGCATCGCATGCCCCCACGTAAACCACAGATGACGAAGCGGACGCGGCGGGCCCGGCTGATTGTCTCAATCTGTAACGGCTGCGAAGCAAAACCGGCCCCAAATGTTACAGAACAAGACAGAGAGAGATTACCGTCCAGTCCAAACCAAATCTCTCAGTCTTCCTGCAATTTCGAACATGTGGCCTATAATGTTGCTTTGGTTACGTTATATATTGCGCAGCCATTTAATACGTCGCCCACCGGGGGCCATTAATTCCTATCGCCATATTGGCTAGGAAGCAATCAAAGGAGGTATCCGTGGCAGCAGAGACGCCTTGCTCGGTCCTCTATAACGATATTCGCTCGTTCGGCGGTCTTAAACATCTCGAGATCGCCCGAATGCTCATCAATGGAAACTCTTATCTCGGCAGTACCCTGCTCGAGAAATGCTCTTCCAACCGCTCGTATCTCACCCGTTACATCGTCCATCGCAAACCTGACCAGTGCGCGCCCTCCATCTACAACGACTTTACCGTCACCACGCTCAACCTTTCCTCGGCAATCTGCAGCAAGCTCGGCGGCGGCGAGTCCGCCTATCGGGCAATCGCCGAGCACTATCGCGGTCCGGCCGCCAACGAAATGATGTCGGCTCTCGCCAGCTACAAGCTGGACAGCCGCCTATATGCAAATGCCCTCAATCGCATCGACAACTTTGACGGCAATGCCGTGCGCGAGAAAAGCACGCTTTACCTTATGCTCTTTGTGGCAACGGGGGCGCTCGCCGATCCCGTTCAGGGCGTGGCCACCGTCGAGCGCTTTTGCGACAGCAAGACGGGCGAGCACTTTGGCACCACCGAAACTACCGTCGGACGTGGCTTTATGAGCAGCCTGGAACAGCCGCGCACCGTCGCCCCCAACCTCGGTCTGCTCAGAACCCATGCCGACAACTGCGCCGACATGCAAATCCATCCCCTCACACGCGATCCGCACGGCACCGTGATTGGTTCTTTGCCCAAAACCTCGCCCAGCATCACCGATGTGGGCGCCGACGCATCGCGCGAGCATCTTCGCATTTGGCTTGAGGGTGAGCACTGGTACGCCCAGGGCCTTGGATCGACCAACGGCACGGTACTCGAATCGGGTGCAGGCGACGGCGATATTGTGATTGAGCCGCCGCGCGACCAACGCGAGCCCGGCAAGATCTATCCCCCAGTGGAAATCGAAAACAGCGACAGGCTCCATCTGGGTCTCTACACGACATTCCTTGTCATTGTGGACTAGCGCGGACGGTGATCGAAAGACGGTCGCCGTCCGTCTTTCGTCTTCTACCTTCTGCGTCGTAAACGACAATGCTCGGCGGTATACGTGGGCAGTGCGGCTATCATGGTACTTTACCGATATCCGCACTGCTCACGTATACGTGCGGCAACCCATGCCAGACAAAGGAACGCCATGGATACTATCGATAGCGCCTATGGCGACAAACTCATCCGTCTTGACACGTTCGACACCGCCGTGGCGGTCGACCCCAGCGCCGAGGACGACGCCAAGCGTCGGTTTATGACGCTTATTCTCCAGACGGCCCACCGCAACAACGGCAACATCGGGCACGTGCTGCGCGCGACCAACACAAGCGGCGAGGTCTTTGCCGTCAAGCTACTCAAGGACAACGCCATCCTTTCCGGCCAAGCCCCCGACCGCTCCGCCGAGCAATCGGCAGCGCACCTGGCCAACACCGCCGCGCTGTTCGAGGAGTACCGTCATCTGTGTACCGTCTCGCACCTGCGCGGATTTCCGCGCGTCTATGGCTACGGATCGTGCGAGGATGACCCGCTCATCCTCATGGAGTGGGTCGAGGGCACCTCGCTCAAGCAGGCGCTGCCCCTGCTTCCGCACGACGCCTCGGGCGGGCTGACCACCCAGATGGTCGCCGCCGTCGGAAACGCCGTGCTTCGTGCGCTCTTGATGACCCAAGGCCTCGTGAACCCGGTCATCCATCGCGATCTGTCGCCTGCCAATATTATGTTCCGTACCACCAGCCGAACGCTCGAGCAGCAGATTGCCGATTGCTCCTTTGACCCCTGCCTCATCGACATGGGCTCCGCGACCATGGCTCTCGGCGACGACACGATCACCCGGCGCGCCGACATCTGGCGCTTTGCCACGCCCGCATACGCCGCGCCCGAGATGCTCACGCAGGATATCGAAGGCATCGCGGCCCTTCGCCGCTCGCCCGCGGTCGACGTCTATGCGCTTTCGAGCATTCTGTACCAGCTCTACAGCGGTCGCAAGCCGTTCGATGTGGAGTCGACGGGCGCCGCGGCAACCGGCTCGTTCTACCTCATAAAGACCAAGACCAAGCCGACGCCGCTCGAGCCGCGATGCAGTGACGACGAGACGCTCGTCCAAATCATCATGAAAGGCATCTCGGTCGAGCAGTGCGATCGTCCCACCGAACAGCAGATGCTCGAGGTGCTCTCGGCATACCTCACCGATGCCGAATCCGAGGGCCGCGAAGGCGCAGGAGACGAGGCCGCGATTGATATCGATTCTGGCACGCACCTTAAGGTCGACGTCGCCGGCGAGCGCGCACGAGAGATCTTGGAGCAAGCCCGGCACGATGCCATGACCCGCCGCCGCTTTATTATCGGTGGCGTTGTCGCGGCCGTTGCGGGGCTCGGCGTTATCGGGGCGGCAACCCATGGCTTTGGTATCCCCGACTACCTGGACGGCATCCGCGGTACGCTTGACGACTACACCTGGGATCAGCTGCAGGAGATTTCGCTCAAGATTAAGGCCGCCGAGACCCGTAGCGAGGCACGCGAGATTGCCAAGCGCTATCACCTGCTCGATGACAACGGGCATATCCCCTATCCGTGTACCAAGCGCGTGAAACTCACCAACGGGCTGGAGGTCGGCGCGCAGCTTGTGGGCATCCGTCACGACGAGCTTCTGGACGGGACGGGCAAGGCCGGGCTGACGTTTATGTTCGACGCGGGTATTGCCGAGCGCAACGCTGCGGCTGAACCGCCGAGCGCCGGCTGGGCAGATTGCGAGCTGCGGGAATGGCTCGACGGCGACGGCCTTAAGCTGCTGCCCAACGAGTTGCGCGCACTCATCAAATCTGTCAAAAAGATCTCGAATAACGTTGGCGCCGCCAACAGTGCATCGTGTCTGAGCGAGTTGCCCGCAACCCTTTGGCTGCCCGCCATGGTCGAGTTGTGCGGTACGCAACCGCCCGATTCGTTTGCCGAGGGCTATCACTACCTGGCAGACATCTACAACGGCGAGGGCAAGGAGTATCAGCTCTTCCGCGAGCTCAAGGTGAGCCCGTATTCCACGAACGAGACGATGGTCCGCCAGTGGAAGGGCAAGGACACCTGCTGGTGGGAGCGCACGGTGAGCCCCGACTCATCGGAGAGTGGAGGCACACTCTATTTGAATCGCGTGGGCCACGACGGCGACGCCTTTACGTACGCAACGCCTGCGGACAAGCCAAACAAGCTAACCTGTGTGATCCCCGGGTTCTGCATCTAGGCGGCGGGCGTCTTGCCGTGACGGGACCCCTCCCCGGCAATTGTCTCGATCTGTAACACCAGCTCGGCAGATACAGGTCTAGATGTTACAGAACGAGACAAAACCCCAACCCCGCGAGACAACATCTCAATCTGTAACAGTAAGGGGTTAAAAACCTCTCTAGATGTTACAGATCGAGACATTAGACTGGCTACGGTCCGCCGAACTGGCTGTCACCTCGACCAATAACAGAATGTCATACATTTTCATCTCCATTAGACACCCCCAGGGGGTATGGGTGTATAGTATCGGTTGGTTAACATTTCCGACACTACGTCACAGAAAGGAGAAGCCATGGCTCAAGATAAATTCGATGTGGGCGGCATGACGTGCGCCGCTTGCCAGGCGCACGTAGACCGCGCCGTGAGCAAGCTCGACGGCGTCGAGAGCGTCGCGGTCAATCTGCTCGCCGGCTCCATGATGGTCGACTATGACCCCGCGCAGGTCACCCCCGACGACATCTGCACCGCCGTCGATCGCGCTGGCTACTCGGCCTCACCCGTCAGCACGGGCACCGACGCCGCCCAAAGCGGCAGTACGCAAGCCGGGTCCGGCGCCGCCCATATGGAGTCGCCCACCAAAAAACTGGAGGCCGCCGCCTCCGCTATGCGCACCCGCCTCATCGTCTCGATCGTATTCCTCATCCCACTGTTCTACATAGGCATGGGGCACATGCTTGGCTGGCCGCTACCCGGCATTTTCACCGACCATACCCACAGCATGACGCTCGCGCTCACCGAGCTCGTCCTGCTTATCCCCATCGTCTACGTCAACGACGCATACTTTATCAACGGGTTTAAATCGCTCGCGCACGGCGCGCCCACCATGGACGCCCTTATTGCCGTGGGCGCCACCGCTTCCGTCGCCTGGTCGCTCTACGCCATGTTTATCATGGCCGACCAGCTGGCCGCGGGTCAGGTCCACGAGGCCATGATGACAGGCATGGACAATCTGTATTTTGAGAGCGCCGGCACGATCCTGTCGCTGGTCACCGTGGGCAAATACCTCGAGACGCGCAGCAAGTCCAAAACCGGCGGCGCTATCGAGGCGCTCATCGACTTGGCACCCAAGACCGCGACCGTCGTTGCCGACGACGGTACCGAAACCACCGTCGACGTCGACAGTATCCTTCCCGGCCAGGTCCTGCGCGTGCGCCCCGGCGGGTCCATCCCCGTCGATGGCGTGGTACTCGAGGGCAGCTCGGCCGTGGACGAGAGTGCGCTCACCGGCGAGTCCATCCCCGTGGAAAAGACCGCCGGCGACACCGTCAGCGCCGCCACCGTCAACCGCACGGGCTCGTTTACCTTCCGCGCCACGCGTGTGGGAGCCGACACGTCGCTCGCCAAGATTATCCAGCTCGTCGAGGACGCCAACGCCACCAAGGCGCCCATCGCCCGCATGGCCGACAAGGTCGCCGGCGTGTTCGTGCCCGTGGTGTTCGCAATCTCTGCCGTAACTTTTGCGGCATGGATGGTTTTGACCGGAAGCGTCAACGAAGCGCTCACTTCCGCCGTGGCCGTGCTGGTGATCAGTTGCCCATGCGCGCTGGGCCTGGCCACGCCCGTCGCCATTATGGTCGGCACCGGCAAGGGCGCCGAAATGGGCATTCTGTTCAAGAGCGCCGAGGCGCTGGAGAACCTGCGCAGCGTGGGCACCGTGGTGCTCGACAAGACGGGCACCGTCACCCGCGGCAAGCCGGCTGTGACCGATATCGTGGTAGCCACGCGCGCCGACGGCTCGCCCGCCATGAGCGAAAAGGCGCTGCTCAAGCTGGCCGCCGCGCTGGAGCGCTCAAGCGAGCACCCGCTGGCCGAGGCGATTATGGCCGAGTGCGAGACACGCGGGATCGTCGCGCGCATGGTCGAGGACTTTGCCGCCGTGCCCGGTCGTGGCGTTACGGCGCGCGAGGGGCAAAACGTCATTGCAGCCGGCAACGTTCGTCTGGTGAGCGAGCTGGGTATCACCGTGCCCGCAGGACTTGCGGAGCGATTTGCCGCCGAGGGCAAAACGCCGCTGTTCTTTGCCAAGAACGACGAGCTTGTCGGCACCATCGCCGTGGCTGACGAGGTCAAAGAAACGAGTGCCGAGGCAATCGCCGCGCTCCGCAAGCTCGGCGTCGACGTGCGCATGCTCACTGGCGACAACCGCGTGACGGCCGAAGCCATCGCCCGCCGCGTGGGACTCACCAGCGAACAGGTTATCGCCGACGTCCTGCCCGCCGACAAGGAGCGCCACGTGCGCGAGCTGCAGGATGCGGGCAGCAAGGTCGCCATGGTGGGCGACGGCATCAACGACTCCCCCGCCCTGGCGCGCGCCGACGTTGGCCTCGCTATCGGCACCGGCGCCGACATCGCCAAAGAAGGGGCAGATGTGGTGCTCATGCGCAGCGACCTCATGGACGTCGCCCGCGCCATCGAGCTGTCGCGCGCCACGATCCGCAACATCAAGCAGGACCTGTTCTGGGCACTGTTCTACAACGGCATCGGCATTCCGCTGGCGGCGGGCGTGTTCTTCCCGCTCACCGGATGGCAGCTCTCGCCGATGTTCGGCGCCGCGGCCATGAGCCTGTCGAGCGTGTGCGTCGTAAGCAATGCTCTGCGTCTACGAACCTTTAAGCCTAAAGTGGCAAAATAGGCTCACCATTACGTCCATTTAGAACGGGTTTTCCAGGTGCCCAAGATTGACCTGAAAGAGGAGCGACGCGTACTTTGGTACGCGAGCGACAGCTTGAAGGTCAAGGTCGGGTGCCTGGGAAAGCCGACACAACAGAGAGGAATATCCATGCGTTACACGATTAAGACTTCGGGCCTTATGTGCGGCCACTGCGACGCTACTGTCGAGACGGCACTGCTCAACGTTGCCGGCGTGACCGACGCCGACGCCGATCACGAGACCCAGACCGTCCAGGTGGAGTGCGCCGACGCCGTGACCGCCGAGCAGCTCGCCGCCGCCGTCGAGGGCGCCGGCGAGAAGTTCCATGCCCTGTCTGTGACCGCCGCGTAGCAGTTACCAGAAGCATTCGACCCCATCGACCAGAAACGAGGACCCGCCATGATGGCAGACCATAAATCGGTGACCCGCATGCTCAAGACGGCACGTGGCCAGATCGACGGCATCCTGCGGATGGTCGAGGAGGACCGCTACTGCGTCGATATTTCCACGCAGCTCATGGCAACGCAGGCGCTCCTCGCGCGCATTAACGCCGACGTACTCAAGGCCCACATTGAGGGTTGCGTGACTTCGGCAATCGAGTCGGGCGACGAAGACCTCAAAGCCGCCAAGCTCGCCGAGATCGAACGCGTCGTCGATAAACTCTCCAAGTAATTGGGGCATTGGGGACAGACCGCTTTGCACCATCTTGGTGTATCAGGGACAGGTACGTTTGCACCACATTGATGCAGATTAACCTGTCCCCCTTGCTCTAAATCGGGTATAAAGGCGTGCAGCATATCGAACGAAAGGCAATTCGCATGAATGACTTTATGAAGGGTCGCAACGGCGCCGATGAGCTCACCGTCGTGTTGGGCTTCGCAGGCATTATCATCGCGATGATCGGGTCGATGGCCCGTATCCAGTGGCTCAGCTGGATCGCCATCGCCGTGATCGCGCTCGGCGTGCTGCGCGGTCTGTCCAAAAACATCGACGCGCGCCGCAAGGAGAACGACGCCTTTGTCACGGCGACCGCAAACGTCCCCGGCCTAGGTAAGTTCGTCGCCAGCTTGGGCGGCGGGACTGCAGCTGCCAACGCCTCGCGCACGGCCGGCACCAGCAAGGAAGACTTTGAGCGCGCCAAGCGAACGGCCAAGAAGATGTGGAAGGGCCGCAAGACCACGGCGTACCTCAAGTGCCCTAACTGCGGTCAGATGCTGTCCGTCCCCAAGGGCAAGGGTAAGATCCGCGTCACCTGCCCCAAGTGCCACGCCAAGATGGAAACGCGCTCCTAGCAGCTACACCATAGGAAAAATAAAAGCCGAGGCCTCGTGTTGAGACCTCGGCTTTTTTGAGCGCGGCATAGGGACCGTCCCTTTGTCACACCTATGCCACGCCGTCGCGGGCGAGCTCGTCGGCAAGCGCTTCGGCAGGCATGGCCATAATCGTGTCGAGCTCGGCGTCCACCTCGGGAATGCGCTTCACCTTGAGCTTGCGCACCAAATCGCCACGGCACATCACGTGCATCGGCTCACGCAGAGCGCACAGGTCAGCGAGCGGGTTCTCGCGCGTCACCAAGATATCGGCGGCCTTGCCGCACTCGATCGTACCGGTCTCGCCGCCCAGCCCCAGGAGCTCAGCATTGATCTGCGTGGCCGTATGCAGCGCAAACGCATTGCTCACGCCCACGTACTTGGCAAAATAGGCCACCTCGCGCCACATGTCGTACTGGGTCACGAACGGGCAGCTCGAGTCCGTGCCCAGGCCCACCTTAACGCCCGCTTCCAGCGCCGCACGAGCGCTCTCGATAATGCCCGAGCACACGATGTCGCCGTTCTTCTTTTGCGTGTCGGTCGAATGGGTCTTTTCTGGATCGAGCAGTACAAACGGCAGCGCCGGGCTGATAGTGCAGGTAACGCTGGACGCGCGTCCCTCGAGCTGTGTTCCCGCGGCACCGCGGTACAGCTCCAGAATCTCGGAGGTCATCGGAGCGCCGTGCTCGATTGTGTCGACGCCGGCCTGAAGCGCGGCCTTCACACCTTCGGTGCTCTCGACATGGGCCATGACCGGAAGGCCAACCTCGTGCGCCACCTTACACGCCGCCGCGGCGACATCGACCGGCATGCGCAGCACGCCCGGCTCGCCTACTTCGGTCGCGTCGAACACGCCACCCGTCACGAACAGCTTGATGACGTCGGCGCCGCGCGCATACAGATCGCGCACCTGCTCGGCTGCCTCGACGGGGCTGTTGGCCACCTGGGCGAACAAGCCCGCGCCATGGCCGCCCGGCACCGTGACGCCCGTTCCCGGCGCTACCAGGCGCGGACCCTGATACTTGCCGGCATCGATAGCGTCACGCACGGCAATGTCGGCAAACAGCGGGTCGCCCGCGCCGCGCACCGTGGTCACGCCGCTTGCCAGCTGCTGCTGGGCACTGCCCTTGAGGATATGGCGCACGACGGCGCGACCCACCGGATTATCAAGCTTCTTCATCAGCGCGCCCGCATCGCCCGCTGAGACTGGCTTGCCCGAACCGCACAGATGCACGTGCATGTTGATGAGGCCCGGCATGAGATACGCCCCTGCCAGGTCGATGACCTCGGCACCTGCAGGCGCCTGCGCCACAGCACTCGGTCCCATCCAGGTGATGATGCCACGCTCGACGGCCACGGCCATATCGGGCTGCGGCTCCATATGCTCCGAACCATCCAGAACGGTCGCATTGATAAACAACGTGGGACGATCGGCAGTCGCCATATCGAGCTCCTCCCCCTCAGAAAACTTCAACATTTGTCCATTATTACCCAGTTCGGCAGGGTTGCTGCGGACATATCGGTTAACGGAGAAAGGAGGAGATGCGGAGAATGGAATGCGTTGCAGTCCCACCCCAGCGACATCCGGGAAACGTCTAAATCTGTAACAAGTAGACCGGTTTTTGGCCGTTAGATGTTACAGATTGAGATCTTTTAGCGGCAGCCAACCTTCTGTCTCGATCTGTAACAGTTGCGAGGCCAAACGGCCCCTTGTTGTTACAGATCGAGACAAACTCGGCAGGAACAACCACATCCGCGTCAGTTGCACCCCTCAGCGCCCATACCACTGGCGTCTCCACTCCTCAGCCAAATCGGCCCGCTGCGGAATTCCCGCCAGTCTCATCTTCTCACCCAGCTTCCCCGGATTCTTGAGCTCATCAAACGTAAACCTCAGTACCTTATGTCCGAGCATCGTCAGATGAGACTCTCGCTGACGTTCTGCCACGAACGGGTCGACCGACTCCCGATCCCCACCATCCTGCAGGGCATACTTTCCTTTTCCATCGAGCTCGCCAATCACGCACGTCCCGTCCTCGAGCCGCCAAAAATAGTCGACGCGAAACACTTGGCTCGAATCAAGCGGGTCACGAAACTCCAGCTGCAACTCCGGCACCGGAAAACCGTATGCAATAAAGAACGCCCGAAAACGAGACTCGCCGCCGTTTTCGGACAGCCCGTCCGCATACGACGCAATCACTTGCGCCCTGCGATACCCTCGCCTGCCCTCGCAATCGGAGCGGAGACACTCGCACAGGTCATCGCGCGATACGCCCTTTGCTCGCAACGCAAAATCGGCAATCGCCAACCCGTACGAAAACGGCGCGCGCAGCAGGCAATCCTCCACCGTGCGCCAAAACGGCGTCACCCGCACGCCGTCGACTTGTTCTAGCACACCCACCGCCCGCGGACGCAACAGCCGGCATCCTGCACTCAGCGGCACCGAACAACCCGTCTTAACAAGAAATCGCGGCCCAAGCAGATCATTCGGCACCTCCAGACCCCACAAAAGCGCCGCGTCGTAACCCCAAAACGCCCAGTCCGGATGAAACTCCGCAAGCCCTTTGATGGTCCGCAGCGCTCGCTCCGTCGGCGTCAGCGCATCCCAATCATGTTGAAAGCAGAACAAATACGGCTCGGGTTCCGCGATATCGTCGGTTCTAACATGACGCCGCAGCCACATGAGCTCGGCATTGTCATGCGTTGCGAGCAGCGCACCTTGCTCGGTCGCCTCCGTGAGTCGCGCGAGCATCCTATTCCGCGCCAACGTGTTGCGAGTCGTATGCTTGTGCTTGAAAACGGTATTAGACACTTCCATCACCACCACATCGGACAAATGGACCATCGTCACCGTTGCCTCCACCGACAAACGTCTTGATCTGTAACAAGAAGAACGATTTTTGGACTGTAGATGTTACAGATTGAGACATTCCCCCCAGCCAGGTGCCAAACGTCTCGATCTGTAACAGTTAGACGTTCTCCAGGCCCCTAAACGTTACAGATTTAGACAAACCAGCGGCGCCCAAGCATTCGTCTCGATCTGTAACAGGTAGACCGGTGTTTTGCCCCCAAACGTTACAGATCGAGACAAAAAGGCAAAAGGCAAGGCAGGCGACAACTACCCATCCCCTACTCCCACTCCTGCTCGTAGATGTTGAGCGACTTTACGTACCGCCCCTGGGCGCCCATGATGTCGCGGACCAGACGCAAGAAGAAGCTGATGCACGAGGTGTCAAAGCCGTCCTGCAGATCCTCGGGATGCACCGCACCAGGCCCATCGACCGCCGTGTCGTTCAGGCGCGCGATGTCATACAGGTAGAGCTGTCCCGCCGTCAGCCAGACATCGTCGACGCAGGCAAGGCGCACCGCAATCGCACCGTCGCTCCAATGCTCCTTTTGCACGATATGCGGGTCGTAGACATCAAAACGTCGATCGGTGCGCGTATCCTTCAGCGCAACCATGCCAGTCGCGGGGTCCTTGTCCAAAATGCCAAAGCGCGAGAAATACTGCGTGTCGCGTACCTGCTCGAGCCGCTTGAGCGAGGCGGGCGAAAGCGATGCCGGCGGCTCGTCAACATACAGCTCGAGCAGCGTCTTGTCATGGCGATAGGGGCGCTCGAAGAGCAGCCAATCGGTAAATGCCATGTTGTAGGCCATGATTTCGTTTTGCGAAGGCTCGGTGCAATAGCTGAGCCACGGGTCGACAATGATCTCGAACTGTTCGCGCGCCGGCTCCAAAAACTGGAACTTCCGCAGCATCCAAAAATGGGCCATGTCGGCAATATCGTTGCCGACGGCTTCGGCCAGCTCTGCTCGGTCAAAAGCGTGGTCAGTCATGGCATCCTCCTCAAACTGATGGACCTCAATTTGAGCTTACGAGGAGGGCAGACGACCGTGGCCAGCACGGGCAAAATGGGCCTCCGGCTGCAAACCAAATGCTGACCAAACACTTGACGGAACACTTGACCGAATGAGCGCACTACAAAGAAACCGCAGGTAGACATAGACAGCAAACCTGCCATTTTGAGCCAAGTACCCGTTACCACCACAGAAACAGCAGAGCACCACAGCCCAAGAAGTCGACGAATGAACACCCACACGTCGACAAACGAACAGGCACCCCGCAAAGAGTGTCCCAGACTGCCGGCAAAAAAGGAACGTCCCCAGCTGCCGGCACTTGGGAACGTTCCTTTTGGGCCAGCCGTTGGGGACAGCCTTTGTCGATTCAGTTGTGGACAGTCGCCTTACAGCGCCAGCGCGTCGGCGACTTCGGCAGCGCAGGCCAGGGCGTCGGCCATAGCGTTCACCACGAGCGAGCTGCCGTTGCGAGCGTCACCCGCCACATACACCGGCGCGGCATCCGCGGCGACGCCGTCGACACGGGCCGCGAGGTGCGAGCCCTCGACAGCCATCACGGGCAGCGGACGGCCAGCGGTGGCGACAGGCACGCGAACAGCGTCGAACACGCCATGCTCGGGACCGGTAAAGCCGCAGGCGATGAGCACCAGCTGCGCCGGCACCTCGTGCTCGGAGCCTACAATGCGCTCTGGCTTTCCTGCCGACCAGTCCAGATCGACCACGCGCAGACCCGCGGCCGCACCCTTCTTGTCCAACAGCACCTCGAGCGTATCCACGCCCCAGGCACGCATCTCGCCGCCCATGGCAGCGATAGCCTCCTGCTGGCCATAGTCGGTCTTCTTCACATTGGGCCACTGCGGCCAGGGGTTGCTCGCCGCGCGCTTATCGGGCGCGGCCGGCAAGAACTCAAACTGGCGCACGCTGCGCGCACCCTGGCGCACCGCGGTACCCACGCAGTCGTTGCCGGTATCGCCGCCGCCAATGACCACAACGTCCAGACCGCGCGCGTTCACCGCGGGCTCACCACCATCGAGCACCGAGACGGTCGAGGCCGTCAGGTAGTCCACGGCATACACCACGCCCGGAGCATCCACATTCGTAGCCGAAAGACCGCGGGGCGCGCGAGCACCGGCAGCCACCACAACGGCGTCAAAGCCATTGAGCTTGGCCGCTACCGCAGGGTCCGTCACGTCGGCGCTCAGCTCAAAGACGATACCCAGCTCGCGCATAAGTGCCACACGGCGCTCGACCACGGACTTCTCGAGCTTCATGTTGGGAATGCCGTACATGAGCAGGCCGCCCGGGCGGTCGTCACGCTCAAACACCGTCACGCGGGCACCGCGACGCGCAAGCTCCCATGCTGCCACCAGACCAGCAGGACCGGAGCCCACCACGGCAACCGTGGGTGCGCCCTCCCCTGCCGGCTCAAAGCGACGCGGACCGCCATTTGCCCACTCATGGTCGCTGATCGCGCGCTCGTTGTCGTGAATCGTCGTGGGCTGGCCGTCGACCGAGCCCAGGTTGCACGCGGCCTCGCACAGTGCCGGGCACACGCGGCACGTGAACTCAGGCATGGGCGAGGTGAGCGAAAGGCGCTCGGCTGCCTCGTCCCAGCGACCGCGGTACACCAGCTCATTCCACTCGGGAATCAGGTTGTGCAGCGGGCAGCCGCTCGGGCGCGCCTTGCCAAAGCTCGCGCCCATCTGGCAAAACGCCACGCCGCACATCATGCAACGGCTCGCCTGGGCACGGCGCGCGTCGTCGTCGAGCTCCACGTACAGTGGATCGAAATCGCGGCTGCGCTCCTCCACGGGGCGAAGCTCGTGGGTCACGCGATCGATATCAAGAAAAGCACCGGGCTTACCCATGGCACTTACGCCTCCTTCTTGGTCGAAGCAACAGAGCTGGCAGCGGCAGTCGCAGCGTCAGCGGCGCCACCCGCCACATCAAAGCGAGCGACATCCTCGGCACTCGCGCGACCGGTCACAATGTCAAACGCCAGCTCCTCGGCCTGCGCATGCGTCTTGCCGACGGCCTCGGCGGCGGCGACAATCGCCAGCACGCGCTCGTACTCGGTTGGAATGACCTTCACAAAGTGCTTGCTCATCGTCTCAAAGCTGTAGAGCAGCTTAATGCTGCGCGGGCTCTGCGTCGCGTCCACGTGCTCCTGGATGAGCTCGCGAATCTGCGCCAGCTCACCGGCCGTCGGGGCTTTAAGCTCAACGCTCTCGTGGTTCACACGGGCATCGAGCGTGCCGTACTGGTCATAGACATAGGCCACACCGCCTGTCATGCCGGCGGCGAAGTTCTGCCCGACCTCGCCCAAAATGAGCGCCAGGCCGCCCGTCATGTACTCGCAGCCATGGTTGCCGCAGCCCTCGACCACCACGGTGGCGCCGGAGTTGCGAACGCCAAAGCGCTGGCCGGCCAGGCCGTTAATGAAGCCACGGCCGCTCGTGGCGCCAAAGAACGCCACGTTGCCCACGATGATGTTCTCGTCGAACTTGTAGGTCGCACGCGGGTTGGGGCGCACGGAGACCTCGCCGCCCGAAAGGCCCTTGCCAAAGTAGTCGTTGGCGTCGCCGCACACGTTGAGCGTCACACCGCGCGGCAGGAACGCGCCAAAGCTCTGACCGGCCGAGCCATCGCAATCGATGGTGATGGAACCGGCGGGCAGGCCCTCGGGATGCGCCTTGGTCACCGCGTTGCCCAGGATGGTGCCCACGCAGCGGTTGACGTTGGCGATATCGGCGCGGAAGCGAATCGGGCGCAGGTGCGCACGGGCATCGGCCGTATAGGGCACAAACAGCGTGGAGTCGAGCGTCTTGTCGAGCTCGCTGTCCGCAGCCATCTGGGGCAGGAAGTGACGGCCGTCGGCGCCCGGGATGTGGGCACCAAACTCACAGGTCGCGCTTGCCAGCACGGGCGACAGATCGAGCAGGTTGGCCTTGCGGTTGCCCGGGACCTCGATCTGGCGCAGGCACTCGGGATGGCCGACCATCTCGTCGACGGTGCGGAAGCCCAGGCTCGCCATGACCTCGCGCAGCTGCTCGGCCACAAAGAGCATAAAGTACTCGACGTGCTCGGGCTTGCCGCGGAAGCCGCGACGCAGGCGGCAGTTCTGCGTGGCGATGCCGGCCGGGCAGGTGTCCTGCTGACAGTCGCGCTGCATGAGGCAGCCCATGGAGATGAGCGGCATGGTCGCAAAGCCAAACTCCTCGGCACCCAGCAGGCAGGCGACGGCGACGTCGGTACCGTCCATGAGCTTGCCGTCGGCCTCGAGCACCACGCGCGAGCGCAGGCCGTTTTGCAGCAGCGTCTGCTGAGCCTCGGCAAGGCCGAGCTCCAGCGGCAGGCCGGCGTGCCAAATGGAATCGCGAGCAGCGGCACCGGAACCGCCGTTGTGGCCACTAATCAAGATCTTGTCGGCAGCACCCTTGGCAACACCGGTAGCGATGGTGCCGACGCCGGCCTCGCTGACCAGCTTGACCGACACGCGTGCGCCGGGGTTGGCGTTCTTAAGGTCAAAGATGAGCTCTGCCAGGTCCTCGATGGAGTAAATATCATGGTGCGGCGGAGGCGAGATCAGGCCGATGCCGGGCGTGGACTGACGGACCTCGGCGATCCAGGGATAGACCTTCTTGCCGGGCAGGTGACCGCCCTCGCCGGGCTTGGCGCCCTGGGCCATCTTGATCTGGATCTCGAAGGCGCTGCACAGATAGCGGCTCGTCACGCCAAAGCGCGCGCTTGCCACCTGCTTGATCGCAGAGTTCTTGGAGTCGCCGTTGGCCAGCGGGGTCTCGCGACGCGGGTCCTCGCCGCCCTCGCCGGAGTTGGAACGGCCGTGCAGGCGGTTCATGGCGATGGCCATGCACTCGTGCGCCTCTTTGCTGATGGAGCCGTACGACATGGCGCCGGTGTTAAAGCGGCGGACAATGCTGAGCGCAGGCTCGACCTCGTCGAGCGGCACCGGGGTGCGGCCGCTGTCGTCAAAGTCCAGCAGGTCGCGCAGGCGTACGGCACGGCCGGTGCGGTGCAGGCGGGCGCTGTACTCCTTAAAGGTGTCGTAGCTGTCCTCGCGGCAGGCGGTCTGCAGCAGGTAGACGGTCTGCGGGTCGATAAGATGATCCTCGCCGCCGAGCGGACGCCACTTGGTCAGACCCAGCGTAGGCAGCTGATCGGGAGCCGGGCTCTTAAGGATGGCGAGCGCGGCGTCGTAGCGCTCGTTCTGCTCGCGCTCGACGTCCTCGACACCCATGCCGCCCACGCGGCTCACCGTGCCGGCAAAGTACTCGTTGACGAACTCGGTGGTAAAGCCCACGGCCTCGAAGATCTGCGCGGAGTGGTAGCTCTGCACCGTAGAAATGCCCATCTTGGACATGATGGAGACGATGCCTGCGGTCGCTGCCTTGTTGTAGTTGTCGATGCCCTGCTCGGCCGTCACGTCCAGGTCGCCGTGTGCCGCCAGATCGCGGATGCACGCATGCGCGTTGTACGGATAGATGCCGCTCGCGGAGTAGCCCACCAGCGCCGCGAAGTCGTGCGGGGACACGGCGTCGCCGCACTCCACCACGATGTCGGCAAAGGTGCGCACGCCGGCGCGGATCAGGTGGTTATGGACGCAGCCCACGGCGAGCAGCGACGGCACGGGCACCTCGCCCGCGGCAGCGCGGTCGCTCAGTACCACGATGTTCACGCCATCGCGGACCGCGGCCTCAACATCCTCGGCAAGTTGCTTGAGCGCCACCTGCAGCGCGCCCTCACCGGCATCACGGCGATACACGGCACGGAAGCGGCGGGTTTTAAAGCCCACGCGGTCGATGGCGCAGATGCGGTCGAACTCCTCCTCGTTGAGCAACGGGCGCTCCAGGCGCACCAGCTGGCAAGCCGCGCGGGAGTCCTCGAGCAGGTTGCCGTGATTGCCCAGGTAGAGCGTGGTCGAGGTGACCATATGCTCGCGCAGGGCGTCGATCGGCGGGTTCGTGACCTGGGCGAACAGCTGATAGAAATAGTCGTAGAACGAGCGCGTCTTCTTGGACAGGCAGGCCAGCGGCGCATCGATACCCATCGAGGCGAGAGGGGCCTTGCCCTGCTGGGCCATGGGGCGCACGACCTCGTCGACGTCGTCCCAGTGATAGCCGAGCTTGGCCATGCGCACGGTAGCGGGCACCTCGGCGTCCTCGGCCGGCGTTGCCGCAGCGGGCTTGTCGAGCGCGTCGACGGTCAGCGTCTCCTCGGCGATCCAGTCGCGGTAGGGCTTTTCCTTGGCGTAGCGGGCGCGCAGCTCGTCGTTGTAGATTACGCGGCCACGGGCAAAGTCGACCTCGAGCATCTGGCCCGGTCCCAGGCAGCCGCTCGTCAGGATGTTCTCGGGGCGCACCTCGATGGTGCCCACTTCGCTCGCCAGCATAAAGCGGCCGTCGCGCGTCACGTAGTAGCGGGCCGGGCGCAGGCCATTGCGGTCGAGGGCGGCACCCAGGGTGCGGCCGTCGGTAAAGGCGATGGCGGCAGGACCGTCCCACGGCTCCATGAGCATGGACTGATAGGCGTCGTAGGCGCGGCGCTCCTCGCTCAGGCTGTCGTTATGGTCCCACGGCTCGGGCAGCAGCATGGATGCGGCGCGCGTGAGCGGACGACCGTTCATGACCAAAAACTCGAGTACATTGTCCAAAATCGCGGAGTCGGAACCCTCGCGGTTGATGATGGGCATCACGCGCTCAAGATCGTGCTGCAGCACGGGGCTGTACAGGTTGGGTTCGCGGGCACGGATCCAGTTGACGTTGCCCTTGAGGGTGTTGATCTCGCCGTTGTGGATGATAAAGCGGTTGGGGTGTGCGCGCTCCCAGCTGGGCGTGGTGTTGGTGGAGTAGCGCGAGTGAACGAGCGCCACGGCCGTCTTGACGGCGGCGTCGTTGAGGTCGATGAAGAAGCGGCGCATCTGCGTGGCGACGAGCATGCCCTTGTACACGATGGTGCGCGAGCTCATGGAGCAGACGTAGAAGATCTTGTCGCGCAGGGCGAACTCGGCGTCGGCCTTCTTCTCGATGGTGCGGCGGCACACATACAGGCGGCGCTCGAAAGCGTCGCCGGCGGGCGTGTCGTCGGGGCGGCCCAGGAAGGCCTGCAGGATGGTAGGCATGCAGGCGCGTGCCGTCTCGCCCAGGTCGTGCGGGTCGACGGGCACCTCGCGCCAAAAGAGCAGCGGCACGCCGGCCTCGGCGCAGCCCTCCTCAAACACGCGACGGGCATCCTCTACGCCCTTTTCGTCCTGCGGGAAGAACAGCATGGCCACGCCATAGTCGCCCTCTGCCGGCAGAATCTGGCCGCACTTTTGAGCCTCTTTACGGAAAAAGTGATGCGGAACCTGGAACAGGATGCCGGCGCCGTCGCCGGTGTTCTTCTCGAGTCCGGTGCCGCCGCGGTGCTCCAAGTTGACCAGAATGGACAGCGCGTCGTCCAGAATCTGGTGATGGCGCTCGCCGTTGATATCGGCAAGCGCGCCGATGCCACACGCATCGTGGTCGAATTCGGGGCGATAAAGGCCCTGCTGCTGAGCGGAATCTGCCTGCATCGCGATCCTCCCCTAGATATTAGACAGTCAGTTGAATAGGCATACTAGGAGCATCGCCGGCCCGTTGTGTTTCCCACCCGTTTCGAAACAATCGCGTAACGCACGCCGGCCATCAACGTCTTGCTATCAAACGTGTACGTCAGCCTCCAAACATGTCGAAATTTGACATCTTTGGAGGCTGACGTACACGTTTTAGTGCAGGGACAGCCGGCACATATGCATCCAACCCCTTTGAATTATTCTGGAAACGAGGGCCACGCAGACTTTTGCATGATGCGACTCGACACCGCAGATCTCAAGGGCGGCAACAAGGCGCCCAAGTTCGGCTTGTAAGCTCACCGCTTCAAACATCTCAATCTGTAACAGGAGGAACCGATTTTGGCGCCTAGATGTTACAGATTGAGATTTTCTGCGGGACGGTTTTGGTTTGTCTCGATCTGTAACACCTAGGCCCAATTTCCATCCCTAGTTGTTACAGATCAAGACATTTCGGCAACTCCCTTTCACCATCCCATTCAAATACAACAATTTTGTTAGTCATGGTTAACTTTTTGGCCTAAAACGGGTATCCTTTGCGGCGTCAAGCAAACGGTACGCACGCCGTGCCAGATCAAGGAGGCCCCTATGGCACACCAAGCAGAGCAGCAGACGATGCAACTCGTCCTTATCCGTCACGGAGAATCCGAGTGGAACAAGCTCAACCTGTTCACCGGCTGGACCGATGTCGAACTCACCGACACGGGCCGCGAAGAGGCGGCGGCAGGCGGCCACGCCCTCAAAGAAGCCGGTTTCGACTTTGCCGTCTGCTACACTTCGCGCCTCAAGCGCGCGATCCACACCCTCAACATCGTGCTCGGCCAAATGGATCGCGAGTGGCCGCCCGTCATCAAATCCTGGAAGCTCAACGAGCGCCACTACGGTGCGTTGCAGGGTCTCAACAAGGCCGATGCCGCCGCGGAGCACGGCGACGAACAGGTGCTCATCTGGCGCCGCTCCTTCGATGTCTGCCCGCCGGCACTCGAGCCGGGCGACAGTCGCGACCCCCCACACCCAGGAGCAATACCGCGACATCGCGCCCGACCAGCTGCCCTATACCGAATGCCTCAAGGACACGATAGCCCGCGTCTGGCCTTATTTTGAGGATGAGATTCGCCCCCAGATGCTCGCCGGCAAGCGCGTACTCATCGCCGCACACGGCAACTCCCTGCGCTCACTCGTCATGAAGCTCGAGCACCTCACGCCCGAGGAGATCCTCAAGGTCAACATCCCCACCGGCGTGCCGCTCGTTTACACCTTCGACACCGATTTCAATGTCCTCGACAAGCGCTACATCGGCGACCCGGCAACCATCGCCGCTAAGATCGATGCCGTTGCCAATCAGGGCAAGGCGCACAAGTAGCCCAAACCTAAACCCAGGGCGTGGCGCCGCGCAACCCAAGTGCAGCGCCACGCCACCCCAACGTAGGAACCAGCCATGCTCAACCATCTCAAACAACACTTTGGCTCGCACCGCACCGGCGGTCACGGAGGCCTAGACATTGCACGGCATATCGGCCCCGGGCTGCTCGTGACCGTCGGCTTTATCGACCCGGGCAACTGGGCCTCCAATATGGCCGCGGGCTCGCAGTTTGGCTACGCGCTGCTGTGGATCGTCACGCTGTCCACGATTATGCTCATCGTGCTGCAGCACAACGCGGCGCACCTGGGTATCGCCACGGGCGCCTGCCTTGCCGAGGCCACGACACGTTACCTCCCCCGCTTCGTCGGGCGCACGGTGCTCGCCAGTGCCTATCTCGCGACCATCGCCACCGCCATGGCCGAGGTCCTGGGCGGCGCGATTGCCCTTCAAATGCTCTTTGGGCTGCCCGTGCGTGCGGGCTGCGTCATCGTGGCGGCAGTATCGATGGCGATGCTCATGACGAACTCCTACAAGCATGCCGAACGCTGGATCATCGCCTTCGTAGGCGTGGTAGGACTCTCGTTTTTGGCCGAGCTTGCACTAGTCAAGGTCGACTGGCCGCAAGCCGCCGCAAGCTGGATCACGCCCAGTATGCCCACTGGCTCTGCCGCGATTATCGTGAGTGTCCTGGGTGCGGTCGTTATGCCACACAACCTTTTTCTGCACTCCGAGGTCATCCAATCTATGCACTTCGAAGGCCAAGGCGAGCAGGTTATCGAAGAACGTCTGCGCTACGAGCTCTTCGACACGCTCTTTTCGATGGGCGTGGGCTGGGCAATCAACTCGGCCATGGTCATCCTGGCCGCAACGACCTTCTTTGCGCACGGCATTGTCGTAGACGACCTCGCCGTCGCAGCGGCCACGCTCTCCCCCATCTTGGGCCCGGCAAGCTCAACTATCTTTGCGGTAGCGCTGCTGTTCGCGGGACTATCGAGCAGCGTGACGGCGGGCATGGCGGCGGGCACCATCACCGCGGGCATGTTCGACGAGGAATACGACATCCACGACCGACACTCATCGATTGGGGTGGCGGCCTGTTTCGTCGGCGCAGTGACGGCGTGCCTAGTCGTCCCAAATCCTTTTGAAGGTCTCATCTGGAGTCAGGCACTGCTGTCGCTTCAGCTGCCGATTACGGTCTTTGTGCTCATACGGCTCACCAGCTCACGCCGCGTCATGGGCAAATACGCCAACTCGCGTCCACTCAACGCGCTGCTTGTAGGGATCGGTGCCATCGTGACGATTCTCGACATCGTGCTGCTAACGGGGATGTAATTGGGATGGCGTGACTGTCCAGATATAACGTCTTAATCTGTAACACGTGAGACCGTTTTAAACAGTCAGATAAATCAAAAGGGTCCCGGCCGGGATATCCGACCGGGACCCTTGGACAGAGCTATGTGTTGCCGTGAGCCGCGTGCCGACGAGCTACTCCTCGACGAGCTCAAACTGATCGGGACCGACGCCGCACACCGGGCACACGTAATCCTCGGGCAGCTCGGGCGTGTCGACCTCAACCTCGTAACCACAAACGATGCACACGAACTTATACGTCTTCTTCTCCTCAGTCATGATGTTCTCCTCTCGAACGCGACTGGTGATGTACTTCATCTATTAGTATAGATTCTCAATAATATAATGCAAGTTTTTTTAAAACATTTCTAGCCTTGATACGAGGACGCCTTCGGAGGCGTCTTGCCCTTCAGGACCTTATGGTAGTAATCGTAGGTGAGCGGCGTCTCGTCGCTCAGGCGCTCGGCATCCTCGACCTCGCCGATAAACAGTAGATGCGTGCCCACATCCACAGTGTCGATCAAACGGCAGCTAAACAGGGCCGCCGCGTGCTCGGGCACATAGGGCATGCCCAGAGCCGTCTCGCGGGTCTCGTATTTGGCAAACTTGTCATAATCGCTGCTGGTGCGGAACCCAAAGTTACCGATGTAGAGCATGTCGGCGGTCTGATCGATCACGGTCAGCGCGAACGCTTTGGCCGAAGCGATGACGCCCGAGGTGACGTTGTTCTTGTTCACGGCAATCGAGATGCGCGGCGGGGCGGATGTCACCTGCACCGCCGTGTTGATGACGCAGCCGGCGCGCAGCCCGTCTGCAGCGGAGCTCACCACGTACAGGCCGCTCGGCATGGTAAAGAACGCAGTTTTGTCCATAACGATCACTCCCCTAACTCGGGTTGGAACCTCATGGATGTATGTACCCACAATCAGAACCACCCTTAAAAAGGGTGGTTTGCTCTTAGGGTATAACCCACGGGCC